>Ga0115571_1000757_pt1 | contig 23898 bp, 28 predicted proteins | sample COGITO_mtgs_1205_FD_87293 | JGI IMG/M metagenome (GOLD analysis project Ga0115571, IMG submission 87293) | Pelagic marine microbial communities from North Sea - COGITO_mtgs_120531 | ecosystem: Environmental > Aquatic > Marine > Epipelagic | place: Germany:Helgoland, sampling site Kabeltonne...
ACTCCGCTGTCAAATCCTGATTGATCAGTTGTATCGTCTGGTTCTTCACCTGCGTCATTCGGTGTGCCATCATCTGTAGTCGGGCGTCCTGGAGATACAGCGTCACTTGTTCCTGTTTCTAGATCAGAATCGTCGTCGCCTAAGTCTGTATCTAAATCTTGGCCGACATTACTCCATACTAGTCGTCGGTTATCATCACTAACAATAGCATCAAGGCGATCTACTATTTCTTTCTGAACTTGCATATCATCGTTCATCGGTGCGTTAGTAAGTTCAATAGATTTAAACATACTCTTTTCTTGCTCGAGTCTTGTTGCTATGTCTTCCTTTGACATAAAGTAATATTGTTCGCCAAACATTACAGTTAGTAACTCGTCAATTTCTTCAGACTTTACTGGCGGTTCACCGTTCCACTGATTAGCAGTAGTAGCATAATGAACATATCCGTAAACAGTCTCTTGTAGCTCTGCTGCTGCCGGATCATCTTTGCGTGCTTCTGCTCGTCTTTTAGCTGCTTCGAGTTCGTCAACTAATAAACCGTTGAATCTAAATGTTTTGTCACTTAGTTCATTTACAGTTGACTCACCACCGCTAATATATTGTGCGTATTTTGTTAGTACTTCTAAAGCGTTTTCATGAACCTGTTTTGCTTCTTGTGTGTTGTATTCGTTTGGATTTTTTGCTATCAATCCAAGATACTTGTTATCGATGTTCGAAGTTACATAAATTCTAGTAGGCTTTGATGTTTCATCTTCGTCTACTTCATTAAGAATATCTAAGTACTGACGCATACTGGACATATTAACCTCCAACTACAGGTTTGTCGTTTTCTTTAGCTGTAATATCTTTAGAATCACCTTGCGGTGCGTTGTATTCAATATCACGTTCAGAGCGTGCTGCTTCGAGTTCTTTAAGAAGATCCATTACACGGTTTTCGCCTACGGATTCTTGTGCGCTTTCGCCGCCCATGTCTTCTTGTGTAAGAATAGCTTCGTACGGAGCATCGTCATCTGATTCTTCAGTTTGTTGTTCTTCAATTGGATCGCCTTCGCCACGTACAATAATGTAACTGTGGCTAACACTACAACAATCAACTAAGTATCGCTCAAGCACATGCGGTGTCGTTGGGTATTGTACTTCAGCTTCGAAATGATGTACTTCGCAGTTGGTTAGCTGAGGGAAATCCAAAGGCTTTGCTTGGATTGGTGTAGTTTTACCAGCAGACAGATTTAGTAGCTTAAACTTATCTAAGCTACGCTCAAGGCTGTCTTTAAATCCTTCAGGTAGCTCTCCTGCTACACGTACAATAAATTTATAAGTCTTAGTAGACTCTGTTAAAAAATCAGAAAAGTTTCTCATCGTAGGCTCCTATAAACTATTTATCTATATCTTTAAGTTTGCCAAGCAGCGCATTACGATCAATGACTAGGTCATCTCCGTTAATAGTATCGCTTGATTCAACGTTGCCTTGATCGAGCTTTTGTTTTTTAAGCTGAGCATCTAGCATTTTAAGCTTCTTGTCCATTTTAGCTACCTTGGCATCGAGACTTGTTTTTAATAACCCGCCTGCTACTTCGAAGATACGTCCGCTGTAACGTAGCTCTGCGTTCATACCAAGATCCATAAGATCTTCGTAGCTGCTCATAGCCTTGTCTGCTATGTCGTCTAGCTCTTGATCTGCTTTAGCGCCAAGACCTGATACTCTAGGTAACGCACTTGAGATTTTATCTACTTGCGCAGAAATGTCTTCAGTTTCTTCAACTCTGACTAGTTTCTTCTTATACTGCTCGTCGTGAGCTTCTTTGGTTTGACTTTCTTTTTCTTCTTCAATTACTTCTTGATTCTCAGGTAATTCAAATAATGATTCAAGTTTTTTGGTCATAGTAGTTCCTATAATATACTACTATTTATTTGCGTCGTGTGCCCTGGTGGAAAATGTCTTGCTCGGTTACTACTCTAAACCTAATACCTTTTTGCGCACAGAACGCCTCGGCTGCTTGCCACTTTGCTTGATTTATTACACCTTGAATCTTATCACGTTGTGTTCTTGCTTCGCTTAGTATTTGTTTTTTAGGTTTAATTTCTATTAGTTCTACTATACGCTGACCTGACTTATCTTTGTAAGCAATTAGAAAGTCGGGCATATAAGTTGATTTACACTGTTTAACAGGATTCATGTAAGGTATACGCATAGGCTCACTTGCCCATTCTGTAATGTGTGCGTTCTCATCACAGAACTTCATAAACACAAACTCCCAACTACTGCGGTAAGTTGGTGCTTTGTTGCCCATATACTTGTTAGGATTTTTTGGTATGAATTTACCTTTTGCCCACTTGTTAGCCATTAAATGTGTATGTTTCTGTTTTCGATTGTAGTTTGAGTATTTTCTTTCTTAATGCCAAGTACACTTGTATTAAGTCTGTTATGATTTAGTATTTCAGTTACAAGTTCTGAAAGTTGGTTAGTTTCATACTTCTTCATAGTATCAATAAGTTCAAATACTTTTACGCCGTCGATTTTTGCCTGCTGTAGTAATACAATACTAATAGCATCAGCAGCAGTTTTACTAAAACCTTTTCTTTCAAAAAATCCACGTACTGCTATTACTTCATTAGAAGCAAACTCTAATTTTTTTGAAAAGTAAGTATTAAAGAATTGATTTACTGTTCTGTCATTCGAACGAGAAGATTTTTTATTATCTACTGGTAAGCTACTGTTAATAGTCATTTATAATCCTAATTGAGTATCTAAGCTATTTAAAAACACAGAATTAGTTTTCTGTGCTTCGAAATCAGCATCCGCATCAGCCAGGCCGCCCGTGCCGCCTGCTGCTTGATAGTTTTGTCTATGTAATGTTTTACGAGCACTTTCGAGCGCTGCTGGGTTTTGTCTAAGTTCATTTTTAGATAAAGAAACGATTTGTTTAGTTTTATTCGTAAGATTGATTGTTTCGTTTTGTTGCGAGTCTTGTTTTGGGAATACCAAGTCATCTAAACCGCCTATAGTCGAAGGTTGTTTGTTTTTAAACTCTGTACTGTTAAAACCGTTACGACGCAGAGAGTTAAATGTAACATTACTTTGTTGTTGACGTTGCTGAGATTGTAACTGCTTAGTAAAGAAGTTATTTTCAAACTGTCTTTGCTTCTGACGACTATCGTCTAGATCAAACTGGTTGCCCGAATCAACACTTTGAAAATCTTTTTCAATCTGTGTATGGCTTAGGCTGCTAGGCTGATGATCGTAGTGTACTTGAGCAAACCCATCTGGACTACCTTGATTTTCATTTACACTGCCTGTTTCAACATACACTGATTCATAATGAATTGTAATATTGTTAGCAAGAGCTTTGCTGCCATCGGCATAATCAAGATCATCGTGATCAAACTTAGTTAACAAAGGATTTACTAGAGTATAACGAGTATACAACCCTCTTGACATTTGACTAATGTGTATCTCTCTAAAGAAATGCTTAGACTGTATCTTCGAATCAAGACCGTATCGTGCTAGGCCCGATGTATACGTATTGTCTGGATTATATCCACTCGGACGTGTTTTGTAGTTACCGTCAACAAAGTAATACTTATAATATGCTTGTAGCAAGCCTGTTGTAAGACTCTTTTTATCATCGTGTAATGATATCATTACTGGATCATAAGCAATCTTTGTTTGTATATTTTTCTTTTGATTGTATCTATTCAGTGTTTCTACCTGCGGAGTAAACTTAGGTAGAGAAGCAGTTTTTGCTAACAACCCAATTTCATTTAACCCAAGACCACTTGCTGACATAAATCCCGGCAGGAATGACTTAGCTGCTGGATTCAATACAAAGTTAACATGGTATAGAAAAGCAACCTTAGGTGCTAGTTCCATGTTGTTATCTACAAACAGTCGATTGCCATGCTCATACGCAGACAAATTGCCTTTAGGTCCGTAGTAACTATCGTTAGTTTTTAAGTAAGGTGAAAACTTATATCCCATATAAATATTTATCCATAAAAAAAGGGGGTATAAAACCCCCTTCTATTAAAAAGTTAATTACTGTTAGTTTGTGCCGACACCAGTACTTAGTGTACCGGTTGTTCTTTCTACAGCAGCACCAACGCCTGCGCCTTGCGGTGACTGAACAGCGTTGTCGTAACGTATGTCTAAGCTAATTGTCATCGCATCAGATGTTGAATAGCTTAGCTGGTTATAGTTAGCGCTGTTTAGATAACAGCCAACCAAGTCAAACGTCTCAAGTACTGTTGGCTCATGAATACCGTTGCCACCATCGAGTATTTCGATCTTAGCGGCAAACTTGTAATCTAAGCCGGACGCAGCACTTGCTTGCTCGTAAAAGTCGAACTGCTTCTGAAGCTGTTCGCCTACTAGTAACTGAACGTTGTTATTAACATCTTCACGTAAGTTGATGCTAATGTTTTGCCATTCGTGCTTACCAGCTAGATACACTTTACTGTTGTAAGTGTCAAGTGTAATTTGCTCAAAGCTCACGGTTGGGCGGGTTACGTCAATAACCTGCTTTGTAAGTTCAGTAGTAGGAGTACTGATCCCGAAGTTAATAAATGAAACTCGGAATCGGTACTGTAACTTCGGCATTAACAGTGCCTGGTTGTTTGCGCTTTGATTGTTCGAAAGCGGCACTGTCATTTTACTAAGTGTACCTACTGGCATATTAATTGCTCCTCATTATAACTATATTTAGCCGTTTTATAGATTTGCTATCTCACCAGTGTTCTTAATGCGCAATGGAATGTAAATAAATTCAATTGCCTTAACTGGTTCAATCGCAATATCAATGTATAGCTCGTTACGATCAATTCTAGATGGTGTGTTGTTAGTTTCGTCACACACAACTAGGAAGTCGTAAAGTGCTCTGTTACCTACTAGTTCTAGCAATAAGCTCTCAGTAGCCGCTTTAATCTCGTCTCTTGTGATCTTATCGTTTGGCTCAAATAGGTATGGCTTAGATAGTTTCTTTAATTGCTTTCTCATGTAAATTACTAGTCTAGCAACGTTAATACGATCTAACGCACTAGCATTTCTTGAACGTGTCTTCTGCCCGAACGCAACTAGTCCAGAGCCACTAATAAACGTAATTGGATTAATTGCGTTTTCGTATAGTGTGTCTCTTTGACCATTGTTAAGCGTTGTAGCAACAAATTCACCTTCGTTGTTGATGTAACCTGTAGACGAAGCATTACTAATACCGCCTCTACGTGTGCCAGCTGGCGCAAACCATGGGAACGATACTTGGTCGCTAAGTGCGATAGTACGTAGCATCATGTGGCTTGGTGGTACAACAACGTCGTTGCCAAAGTTATCACTGGAGAATCCACTTGGGTAGTAAACACCCATGTATTCGTCTCTGCTTACAATACCGAACTCATCGTCTTGCGGTGAGTTAGCACTGTTAAGTGCGTAACCTTGTAGTGAAGGTGTATCTGGTTGTAGTCTAAACGGAGTATCAGCAACAATAAATGCTGTTAAGTCTCTGTCAAAGTTTAAAGTAATAAGCTCGTTGTTTAGTTCTGTGTAACCAGGCGCTGCTAAGAGGTTAAAGTCTAAGCTTTCGTTATCTCTAATAGCATCGTTATTGTTAACAGCAGCTTGTAGAGCAGTAACAATTACTTTACGCTGTGCGAAGCGACCGAAGTTGCCAGCGCCGTTTTCTTTGTTAGCGCTGTCAGTAACCCAACGGTGTGGGTAGTAATCTTCCATGTCTTCGCTGTTGTAGCGATCGTTGTCGTCGTTGAGATCAATGTGGTTCATCTCAAAACGTCTAACGTTGTAACCGCTACGGCGTAGGTTCCATAGTAGCATTCCCTTAGGGTATAGTGCTGGATCCGGAGCATCTGGGTCTAGGAAGTCGGACGCAAGCAGTTCTTTAATAGTGCCGCTTGGAGCAACTGTGGCTGTACCACCGGAAGTACCGTAACGAGCATCGTCGAATAGTACGCCGTCTTCAGTGCTTTGATCAGTAATATCTCTTGGGCTGCCCCACTTAGCGTCAAGTGGTCCAGGAATTGTACTGTCGTAAACATATATTAGTGGATAGTTATCAAGGTCTGCTGTGCTAACCCAAATGTCACCGTCTACAAGTGCGCTACCATCGCTCTGTGTTTCAGGCATGGAGAATCTTACTTGCGGACCATTTGGATCAGTGTTAGTAAACACGTTACCGTAACCTCTCCAGTCAGCACCGTCGTGGTACATGATGTCAACTTCGTCAATAACATTGCTAAACCATTTCTGTCCTTGCGCTGCTATAGCGTTTGGAGCATCAACAGACGCAGTGTATGTTAGTGAGCGCCAGTTAGTAGCTTGGAACTGCTTAGGGCTTGTAGAAGCGTTAGTACCGTCTACATAGTCAAGGTTTGCCATGCTTACTGGGTTAGTAGCATCGTATGGTAAGAAGCCAATTGTTGTTAGCATACCATCAGTATCAACAAACTTGATTTCACCGCCTAATGCGTGTGTAATCTTAATCTGGAATAGATCAGTTACTTCAGCACTTACGCTAGTAATGTTTGCTGCGTTAATAGCGTTAGCAATAGCGTCAGCGTCTGCGCTCTTACTACCAGTAGTAGTAACACTAATGCTAGCAGGTGTTTGGTAAGTTTCGCTGTTCTTAACTGTAGCAGTCATAGTAAAGCCAAAAGTACCTGCGCCTGGGCTAGTAGTGCTAATAGCATCTGTAGTAATAACAGTAGCGCCGGAAACAACTCTCTGATAAATCTTAAAGTTTGCCACTGCTGGGGACGCAGCATCAACATTTACTTTAGCATAGTTTACGCCAACAGCAATGTTTGCACCGCCGCCTGTAGGATCAAGTGCTTTAATAATTTCTGCGTTATTATTGTATGCTAGTGTTTCTTGCTTGTCCCATATTAGTGTAGAACTGTTCCAGAACTTTAAGGAAACATTCATACCTGTATTTGGCGTAGAAGTCTTTAGCCATACACTACCAGTTGGACGTGAGTATGTGTCTGTAGACTTAAACTCAGGAACAGATACGTGTCTTGAAACTTGAAGTGCTGGTGGGTAATAAGTACCAGCAGTTAGGCCCATCTGTGTAAGCTTAGTGGTATCACCGCCGAGTATTACAGGACCAGCTAGTGTACTGTCGTCTGCGCCGCTAGCAGTGCCGTCGCTGTAAATTTCTAAGTAACCGTCAACGTTTGCTGCTGTAACGCCTTGAATAGCAAGTGTGTTAATGTTACTAGCAATCTGTGTCACTGATTCTTGATCAACTGCCAGTACAGTGCCGTTAATTTCAATGTTAGCAGAACCAGCTACTAGTGTTGGGTTAGCAGCACTAGACTTAATTGTAGCCCAGCTTGCTTGCCAAGCGTTAGTGCCAACTTCGACCCAAGTACCGCTTGTGTTCTTGTACCAGTATCTTACAACGTTTGTTAATGTAACAACAGCATAAGAACCAATAGCACCGATAGATCCTTTTGGTGTGTAGTCAGCGCCGTCAAAGTCAACAACTTGAGTCTGCTTGTAAATGTTTAGTGGAACTTTGTTGCTAAATGTTTGACCGTTTTCGATGGTCTTAGCTGCGCCGTTCCATTGTTGTATACCAAACAATGTATCTTCAACGTCTAACCAAGCAGTATTATTTGGAGGAAACGCATCAGGTGCTTCTTCAGTCGGTGCTAGCTCGGCCATGTCAGCATCAGCTCTTACTACGTAAGCACGATTGCTTACGCCTAAGTATGAGTATGCTGCCTGTAGTCCGTACTCGTTAAGTTCACCAGCGTGAATTGCGTTATTGTTTTCGTCGGTTTCAAAAATTGGATCACCGAAGAAATCAGCTAATTCTCTCTGAGAACTGATTAAGTATGCTTTGCCAGCGTTAGCTGATGTAGTGCCTTGCGCAATACCTGTTCCAGCTGCGTTTGCTTTGTTTTCACGAGTCGCAACGAATATCATTGGAATGGTGCCAGGTTCGGCCGGTGTGTAAAAACTCTCGTCTATTACTTGGACCTGAACGCCTGGTGAAACTAATCCTGCCATGTTTTTCCTCTCCTAAGTGGGTATAATGTATTTATACTTTGAGAAAGAAAAACTTCTAGATCATCATGGTTTTATGCTGTCTATCAATTGTTTAAGTTTAGTTTTTAATTCAGCAATGGAGCTATTGTTATCTAATACGTAGTCGGCACAATCTTTAGTTAAGCTCATAGACGACGCATCTTCGGGAGGTAAGTGTGCTGATCGATCTACCCAAATACAAAAATCATATGTATTGTCAGCTTTCATTTTACGCCATTCTCGAATATTTCGAAGACCGCAGTATATATCGTATTGTTTAAAGATTTCAGATCCAAGTAACCCCGGATCTTCAAGATTGTAGTCTGAGATCATATTATACCATTCAGCACGTCTGTTATGTCTATCCGCATAACACTCTTCAGCTGTAGTATACCCGTATTTGTCTTTTAGGTCGTTGTATATAAAATGATCAGCACAAAACTGACTCGAAGAAATAAAGTTATAATTGTATTCATCTCTTAGCATTTCGCAGACAGTGTCTTTGCCGTGTCTGCCGTGGCCAATGACTAATAATTTTAATTTGCTCATGCTTATAATATACTATATTAGAGTGCGAAAGTCAACATCTTATTCCAAAAAACCATAGATCGATTCTTGCGAACCAACGTCCTTTGTTTTTTCCAAAACCAATACGTAGCATACGATTATTTTTATCAAGTGCGATGAAAGTCATATTTTATTTTAACAAATTATAATTATTTGTCAACCAATAGTAAAGCCGTAACCGTATCCGCCGGTTACTTGTGTAGAAACTTCCTTCTCAAGCTTTTCCATATCAGCAGTTGCTTCTGCTTTTAGCTGACTACCGTTAAGACTTGTACCGCCTTGTGGACCAGCAATAGTAGCAAACTTTTCTCTTGCTTCGCCTAGCATATACTTTGCCGCAGCAACAGAATAATCTTTGATCCATTGCTGTGCTTGATAGTCTGACAATAATTCTTCGTCTGGACGATAGTTATAGCACATAAGCAATAGTTTTTCTTGTGTTCTAGGACGCTGAAGTATTGTTAGTTTTTTAGTACTAGAGTTCCATTTAAATTCAATAAAGGAACCAAACATACGGCCAACAAGTTCTTGGTACTGAGTAAAGAAATTGTAGGTTGCTAAGCCGCCCATATTCGATCCGCTCATTAGGTATGTATTTGTGTATGCCATATTAAACGGCTCAAACATAGATCCGCCGTCGCCACCGCCGCTTCGTGAACCAATACTACGTCTAAAGATTTGACGAACTTCAATAATCTCGTTAGGTAGTATATACTCGTTTTGATCCTGCACTGTTGGCATGAAGTGATAGGCTTCTTCGACACTGTTGTCAGAACGTTGTCTAAACTTACTAAACGCTTTATTCAAAGCAGTTTCGTAATGAATAGGATCTAACTCAATGTCGATCATTCCGCCACCTAATAAGGTGTGAACGTAATCATATATCTCTTGTCTTGTAGTAGCAGCCATTAGTGTGTCTCCAATGTATTTATACAATAATAAATACAGTATAAAGGAGAGAGCCAATTCCTCGTCTATCATTATACAAACCTGAAAAAGGTCCTGACTACGAATTCTTAGACAAACAGATCTTTGAGATGTTTAGCGTCGGCGGTGTTGATATGCATCTGCATAAACTTTTAGGCACCGAGTTAACCGATGAGCAAGTAGCCAACGGTGAAACAGACCTTACGCCAACGTCTATTCAAGACATGTTGTTCTTGGAAAATCGTGACCGACGTTACGATAAAGATGTTTACACGATTCGTTGTGTATACAATGTTAGCGACTTAGATTTTGATCTAAGTCAGTTTGGCATGTTCCTTACTAACGACACTCTAATGTTAACTGTACACATTCGAAGTACAGTTAAAACTTTAGACAGAAAAATTATCAACGGTGATGTAATTGAATTGCCAGCGCTGCGTGATGAGTATGCGCTAAACGATTCTAATTATGCTCTTAAAAAATATTACGTTGTTGAAGACGTTACAAGAGCGTCGCAGGGTTTTACACAAACTTGGTACCCGCACTTGTACAGACTCAAGCTAAAGAGAATTACAGATAGTCAAGAATACAAAGATATTTTGTCTATCGAAAACGACGACTGTACTACAGTAGGCGACGGTAACTCTGTTTACGATACAGAAATTGTTATTAACAATGCTATTGTTGAAGAAGCAGAACTAAATGCTGCGCTTAGCGGTTACGATACTGCGCACTTCTTTACAGTACAAACAGACGATAGTGGTAATATTGAATTACTAGATTCGAATAACGACGGCATACTTGACGAAATGCGTCGTCCTGTAAAGTCTGGTTACAAAGGTTACTTACTTGGCGACGGTATTCCGCCTAACGGTACGCCTTTTGGTACAGGCATATACTTTCCTACAAACGCAGAAGATGGCGACTATTGGTTAAGAACTGATTACATGCCTCAGCGTTTGTTTAGATTTACCACTGATCGTTGGGAAATGATGGAAGACAATGTAAGAGTTACGCTGTCTAACACTAACGATAAAAACACACAACTCGGCTCGTTTGTTAACAACACAAATACAGATGTTATTGCAGGTGACACAGTTGAAGAACGTCAGAGCCTAAGTAAAGCGCTTAGACCGCAAGCAGACTGAGAGATATAATGGCACAGCATTTTTACGATAATCAGATTAGAAGGTACTTGTTACAAGTTACTCGAATGTTAAGTAACTTTTATTGGGAGGACGGCGACGGTGCTTTAAAGCAGATTCCAGTAACGTACGGCGACCCTTCAAGGCAAGTAGCGGCACTTATAGCACAAAACAGCGAAGCTTCTATGCCAAGCGTGCCTCGAATCGCAGCATACATTACTGGCTTACAGATCGATAATAATCGTCGTGCTGACCCAATGTTTATTGACAAGCGACATATTAGAGAACGTCGCTATGATAGCGCAGGTAACGAATATCTAGAAGCTGAAGGTAAGAATTATACAGTTGAGCGTCTTATGCCAACTCCGTACACTCTTACATTCAATGCTGATGTTTGGTCAAGTAACACAGATCAAAAACTACAAATATTAGAACAGTTGTTAATATTGTTTAATCCTAGTTTAGAAATTCAAACTACAGACAACTACTTAGATTGGACTAGTTTGACTACTGTTACACTAAACAATATCAACTGGTCAAGTAAATCTATTCCGCAAGGCACAGACGATCAGATTGATATTTCAACTTTAACTTTTGAAACTCCGATCTTTATCAATCCCCCTGCTAAGGTTAAGCGTCTTGGTGTTATTACAAATATTATCACAAGTATATTTACTGACGACACTGGTAGTATTGAAAAGGGTGTAACACGACCTGAAATTAATCAGTGGCAAGATAAAGCAGCACTGGGCATGGATTCTAAGACTGTTGTTAAGACAGACGGTGACGGTAATGTTATTGAAGAAGTTACAAACTCTGGTGCTACTATTGGTGTAGCTGATGCTGCGCTTGGTGTTAACTACCAAAGCACTAGTCTTGTTGTGTTAGATAATACTATTAGACTGAACCGAGGAGAAGGCCTGCCTACGGCATCCTGGGAAGGTTATATTACTGCGTTGCCGTTCCAATTTAAAGATTATGTAACTACAATAAAATTAAAAAGAGCAGATACGGGATATGAGATTTCGGGTACACTATCACTGAGCTCAAGCGATCCGACTGTGCTTGACGTTAACTTTGACTTGGATAGTTTTCCTAGTGATACTGTTATTTCGGGTCCGCACGGTGACAGAGCTACGATTGATCAAATTATCAATCCTCAAAACTTCGATGCTGTTACTGCTAGAGCAAGTAATATGCGAGTACTAACGCTAGGCTCGATTAACGGTAGTACTACAGCCGGCTACGATGGGCCTGATGCGTGGAAGGATCTTAGTGGTAACGATAGCTTAGTAGCAGACGCTGGTGATATTATCGAATGGGATGGTTCTAAATGGGTTGTGGTGTTTGATGCTAGCGAAGCAGAAAAGGACAGCACTTTAATTTATACCACAAATATTAATTCTAATGTTCAGTATAAATTTAATCCAGACGAAGGCGAATGGTTAAAAGCGTTTGATGGCGTGTATCCTCCAGGAACCTGGCGCTTAGACTACAACTAAAATATATATTAGTATGAGTATTAAGTGTAGTGGTGCTTTAATTTACGCTTTAGACACTAAAAGATTTTTATTTTTATTTCGTAAACAAAGTAAAAACAACAATGTATGGGGACTAGTAGGCGGCACTAACGAGTTAGCCGAAGCTCCCGGGCCAGCACTGTACCGTGAAATATACGAAGAAGTAGGCGATATTGATGTTGTTAAAACGTTTCCGTTAGAAACATTTGTTAGTACAGATAAAAAATTTAATTACTTTACGTATCTTTGTACTGTTAAACAAGAATTCATACCAAGGCTGAACGACGAACATTCTGGTTATGCTTGGTCAAGTTATAATGATTGGCCGCAGCCGTTACATCAAGGTATTGTAAAAACTCTACGTAGTAAAACAATTAGAAAAAAGTTACAAACAATTTTTTCTATTTTAAATTAAACAGTAACAAACTCAGCTAGTCGTGGCTTAATGATTTTCTCTTGTTCGAGCCATTCAATTGCTAACTGCTTCACTCGACTGTCGTTGGACTCTCGATAAAATGTACTGTCGCTTAGATGACTTAAATGGTCATATAAAAACTTTAGAGCATCTCGGTCTGTTAGTTTGTTTTGTTTAATGCTTTGTAATATGTTGTAAACAACCATATTCCCTGCATCTGTGTCCATACCAAACGACATGGCGATCCTTACTTGTCAAAGTTATGTAAAACTGTAATAGGCTTACCTAAATCAGGTGCGCTAGTAAACTTAATATACCATCCGTCGGCGTATGGTGAATTTGGTCCTGTTAAGTTACCACTGGCACTTTGTTCTAGAGTGTAGTTAGTAGTAGCTAACTGAAAAACGTTTTCAACTAACACTAATACATTCTGTGCTGCTGCAGGTACAGGATAATCTGAGTCACCGCTTGCTAAAGGTCCAAACACAGTCTCAGTAGCATCGCCGTTACCTAAGCTCTGCTGAGTAATTGTAGTTGGTTCTTTAAAGCGCATCTTACGTAGTGCGCCATTCTGATAACATTCAAACTCATTTGAGTCAGTGTTGTAACGAATGTGGCCTTCGGTGTAGCTAGTAGTAACATCAGCATCAGTGCCTTTTGGCACTAGCATCATATCTGTACTATCCATTACTACTTGTCCGTTTACATCGTAGATAACGCCCTTGCCGTTTACCGCAGCACGATTAGTATTTTGTTTCTTAACGTATCTCATTATGCTTCCATGTAGCTAACAATAGCCGATAGTGTAGTATTCGAAGCAGTAAAGCTTACTTTGTCACCTGCGTCAAGAATAACACGGCTAAAGTCCCAAACAAACGTGTCGGTGCCGTCTACTGGTATTGCATTTCCGATTCTGTTTACACTTGTACTCAAGCTGTCACCACTTGGTATAAAGTGTAGATCAAATGTTTCTTGAGTGCCCGAATTGTTACAAACACTAATGTTCAGTATTGCATACTTCTTGCCAGCTGGCACTGTAATTGCGTCAAGTTGTGCTACAGTTAGTTGGTTAGTTGCGATTGCCATTTTGTTTCCTTAAAACAACATTGCGAATAGCAATGCTTTATCTTTACTTATTAGTTCGCCAGTGCTACTATTGTCATTAATGAAATAAACACCAGTGCCGCCTACGTCTTCTGCTTTAGAGTATATCTTTGTACCATCTGCTGGTGCTGCTGGATCAGTAATTTCTGCTAAGCTTATTGGGTAAGCAGTAGTTATAGACCCAGTACCGTTTGCACTAAGTGCTAAATTTCCGTTTGTTGCTGTCGGTGCAATTTCGTTATCTTCAATTTTGACATCTTCGATTTCAGTACGGTCATCGTACATTAAAACACGAGTGTTTGAGTCAACTACAAATCGAATTAAACTCGGTGAGCTTGAAGTATCAAAATCCTCTGGGCGTACAAATGTATCGCCGTCAGTTAGTACCGACACGCCGCCAGCGGTTAGTCTATATGTAATTAAATCGTTTACTGCTTTGGCACTAGTTAGCGCATCGTCGTCAAGTACGTGGCCGCTGCCTGGATCGGTGATTATACCGCCGGAATAATTAAATACATTTTCTTCGTAGTTAGTAACACCTTCGACACTTACAATGCTGCTTACTGGCGTTAAGTTTAACTTACTGTCTGATCGTATGCTGTTAGTGCCTAACGGAAGAAAAGCACCGGTAGCGTCTTCTAACTTCCAACTTCCGGTTCCGCTTGCTCCGTTTGTATAAAATGCCAATTGATCATCAAACACAATTCTAGCATTATTGTAATCACCACGGTCAACTTCTAAGCCGGCTTTGTAATCTAATGACGCACTAATACCGTTACCAGTCTGCCCGTCATTAACAATGATAATATTATCATTAATAGTAACTACAGTTGATTCAATAGTAGTGCTTGTTCCTTGTACTTCTAAGTTACCACGTACTACTACTGTGCCTTGTAGTGAACTTTCGTCAGCAGTAGTGTCAAGAGTAATAGTTCCTGCTGAACCATTATCAACTATTACCTTGTAATTATCATCAGTGACTCTTAATACTCTTGACATTTACTTTCCTTAAATTGCAGTAAGTCTTAGGATAGATTCTGTTGAATCATCTTCAGCAGTCCAAGTGTAACGATTGTTATTGTAATCAACAGCAGTTCTGTTAAACAACTTTGCAATTGCTATTGCTTCGCCGCCTGTGTTGATACCTACTAGCTGACATTCGTTGTCAGCGTTTGGTGCAGAACCGTCAGAAGTAAGTCTACAAACTCTTTCGATTGTGTCACCGTCGTTTGAACACTTAAACTTATTTGTTCCACGCTGCGAAAGAATCTTACCTTCAATTAAGCTAGATCCATCGTGGAATCTTATCGGAATAGTAGGAGTAGCATCTACACCTGTTGCACCGAAATTTCTTTTGTTTACTGGACGTCCCATTTGTTTTCTCCTATGTTGACGTTCTAGGTCAATACGCTGCGGGTAACAGCATAAGTCTTAGACAATGTATTTATCAACATAAAAGAAAAGGTATACTAGCCGAAACTAGTATACCTAAGTACAAGACATTATGTAATAGTTTGTACTTTTAAACCAATTACTTTGTTTTTAGAGAGTTAGAAACCCATACCCAACCGGACAGAATGATTGCCGTTGCGCTAACGTAGGTCATCAGTCCACCGGGGAGGAAGACACCAAAGCCGCCCAAGTCAATGAACACAAAGTAACCAATGTCCACAAAGCCGCCAACTGCTGCCGTTGTCCAAATTGCTGTCATATTGCCACGCCAGATAAAGACACTGGCAACCGCAGTCCACAAGCCAGCAAAGCCCAAGTTCCAACCGTGTTGGTTGAGGATTGCATTAATGAGGGGGTGGTAGCTGTCAGCCAGCTCTGAAGGATCCACCTTGCCGCCGATGGCGGTAAACATGTCAACGCCAGAGAGCGAGATGATCATCACGCCAGCGAGGATATGAACGAGGCCCCAGATCATCCAGAGTGCGGATGCTACGTAAAGAGCCATTTTTTGTGTGTTTGTCATAGTTTTAGTCATTCCATATTCTGTATCGACGTTAGGAAAGGCCGCCGTTATTGCCTTATGTATATAATATAACATACTTAAAGTTTTTGTCAACCAAAAAAAAGTCAAAAAAATAGGACCCGTAGGCCCTATTTTCTTGTATTAAGCTAAACTTAGCTAAAGGATACGTTACCGTTAGTAATAGCAACCTTAGCTAGGTAGTCTGCTGCGTTACCCAAGGACGAAGCAGTGTTAGAAAGTTCAACATAACCGTAACGGGTTAGGAAGCTTACTACTGGCTCGAATGTGCTTGGGTCCAGTACTACACCGCTGGACATTAGCGGAATGTATGGACAGTAGAACGCTGCTGCGTCAGATTCGCTAGAACCTTTGTAACCAACTAGTACTGCTGCACTGTCGGATGCGTAGGTGTTCACGTAAACTTTCATAGCGTTGTTAAGAGTACCAACCATCTTAGTGTTAGTTGGTGCTTCGAAAGTACCTTCAGTTGTACGAGCGAACGCAGAAGTAGTTGCGGACTGAAGAATTGTAAGTGCTAGTGGACTTACAACTGCCCAGTTACCAGCGCCACGACGTGTACGCTGAGCAATTAGGTTGCTTGCTCTGTTGATCTGAACAGCAAGTGCTGCGTGCTCATCACCTACGAAAGTAGCGGTACCGGATACTGCTGCTTGGTCGTATGTTTCAACTGCTGTGCCAGCTAGAGTGTCTAGGCTGGATAGTACTTCTTGGTCAATTTCAGCTGTAATCTCTTGTGCCAAAGCAGCCATAATTTCTGCTTCAATGTCGATGCCATGCTGCGACTGTGCGTCTTGCGCACCTTCGAACGTCCAGCGAGCGGATAGCTTGCGGGACTTAGCTTCAACAGTCTGCTTCAAGATCTGAATGCTTAGACGGTTACCAGCAGAACCTTCAAGTGCTGCTGTGCTATCTGCTTTAGCAGTAGTAGCGTTACCGGAGTAAGCTTCAGCAATTTTGAACGGGCTAAGTGCTTCTTCACCAGCTACCGCACCAGCTGCGCCAGTACCAGCAGTGTCGCTGTAGCGAACACGTAGGGTATGAATCTGACCAACTGGACCAGTCATTGGCTGTACACCAACTAGTTCGTTAGCAATTACTGTTGGCATAACACGTCTGATTACAGGAAGAATCACACGGTTAAGGGTTGCAACGTTACCAGCAGATGTAGCGCCAGCTGTTGCACTCTCTGAAAGATACTTGCGAGTATTTTCAAGAGTTGCTTCCATTACGGACTTCTTGTTGCCTGCTAGGCCTTCAAGTAACGCCACTTTAGTGTCGTTCCAACGTCCTTCTAGTAGTTCTGACATTTTTGGTCTCTCCTTATTTTAAGCCTGCAAGACGCTTAAGGTCAACTACGTTGCCCTCCGCCTCTGCTGTAGAACTGTTATTAATTATCTTGTTGCCTGTTATTTCTGTGCCTTCGTTAATTTGTGCCTTTTTACTAGCTGCAGGCTTAGGAGTGTCCCCTTCGATTACCGCAGATAAGTATTTGTTAAACGCTGTCTCGAGCTTGTTAGTTTGAACGCTTTCTAGTAAATCGCTCATGATCTCTTTCTGCTTCACGTTAAGTGGAGCTAGAAGACCATCAACCTTGTCTTTACGTTCCATGCTCTCTTTCAGTAGCTTGATTTCAGTATTCTTGCTTTCTGAAAGCTGTTTGGCAACAGCAACCGCCTTCGCCGCCTCTTTAAGCTTTGCGTCTTTTTCGGACACAACGTTTAAGAGTCTTGCTGTTTCGGACTTTTTGTTTAAGTGACTTCCAACATATTCTTGCTGGTAGGATTCAAACAATCTACGTCCAAAATCATTTTCACGTGCAATTGTGATATCTTCTTTAAGTTGCGATAGTTCGCTCTTAAGTGATTCACTAACAACTTTGTTAACAAGTTGCGCACTGTTCTTAACGAAGTCTTTCTTTACTTCGTTAAATGCGTTTCTTGATTCACGCATTAGTTTAACCTTAGTTTCAGCTAAGTCTTTCTTGTCGCTGTAAAATTCTGAAATCTCTTTAGTAAGAGCTTCGATAACAAAATCTTCTAACTTTTCAAATTTAGCTGCTACTGATTTTTGATCTTCATGTAGTTCAGAAACTTCTGTGCCTAGCTGCTCCATTACAAAACCTTCAAGCTTATCAGCATTTTCACGCATAGCTACAGCATACTTTGCTTTAGCTTCCGCTAGTTGCTTACGATCTTCTTGGAATTCTGCAATTTCTTCAGCAAGCGACTCACCAAGCATAGTATCAATGGACTCAACCATTGTTTGCTTGTCGTGCTCGTATTTGCGTGCGAATTCTTCACGTAACTCAGCAGTTACCTGCATCTTGTTTTCGTGAAGCTTTTTGTCCCACGCTTCTTCGATGTCTGCACGGATTTCTTCCGATATTACATTACCTTCAAATAATGTTTTTAGTGCATCCAACATATTATTCTCCTGTTATTGGAGACCGTTGATTATATTAACCAACGATTCTTTTAGATATTTTTGTGCCTTTGTGTCGCGAACGACGTCTTTGCCTAGTTGTATTGCCTTATATCCGCCTTTGGTATTCATTAGGTGTTCGTAAATAGCACTTGGGTAAGCACTCGGAGCGCTTGGTTGTGCTACAATGTCAACAGTTACGATTTCAAAATCACTTACGTTACCGCTACCGTCTTCACTTACGTTACCAGAACCTCTGCTGGAAACACCCAACTTAACACCGCTTTCGAGCATAGTCTTAACTAGGTGGCCCATTGGTGTAGGCAAGATTTTCAACTTGCCTAACCCTTTTGCGTCTTCACACCACATGTTTTCGATCATGTGTGACACACGATCGAGGTTGATGTTAAGACCTTCAGGATGATCAACTTCACCGAGTACCGAATAGCCGCCTTTGATCTGTTCATTAATAGATGCGACAGCTTTTTGAATTTCATTCACAGGGTAAACACGTTGGTTAGCGTTCTTAACGCCACCTTCGATAAAAATTCCTTTCATGAACAAATCCTTGCCTTCATTAGTAGACTCGACAACTATCTTGGCCTCGTCAAATGTTAGGTTTTCTCTTAAGTTGATCATCCCGATTCCTTTACTTTGCTGGCTTTAAAAACTGCTTTGCTGTGCCTTCGCCTTCAGCTTTGCCGCTTTTCTTTTCAGCGCCGTGACCTTTTGCTACCTTGTTAAGTTTGCTAGCACCTTTGCCGCCCGGAACGTTTACGTTACCAGACTTTAGGTCACCTTTAACTTTACCACCAGTACCTTTAGTATCAGCAGTACCACCTCGGTTTAGGTTGCCTGCGCCGTTACCGCTTTTAAGTTCTGGAGACTTGCCGTTACCAGCTACTGGAGACTTACCGTCGCCGTTGTCACCGCCCGGAGCAAACTTGTTGTAAGTGTCGCCGCCAGTCTTTTGTGTGTACTCGTCAAGCTTCTTAAGGTAAGCCGACATCATTTCGGACTCGTTCTTAGGCTCGTCGTCTTCGTCTTCAGCTTCGTTAAAATCAAAAGATTCTTCAACGTCGTCTTCGTCGTCTGCTTCAACGTCAGATTCTAGATCGTCAGTCTCGTCGCCGCCTAAGTCTTCGTCTTCCATGTCCATTTCTGGACCTTCCATGTCGTCGTCTTTGCCTTCTTGATCAGCAAAAAGTTCGTCCATTTCAGCTTTTAAGCTATCAAGCATACCTTCAAGATCATCAACACGATCTTCTAGTTCGCCTTCGCCTTCGTCGCCCATGTCGTCGTCCATGTCATCCATGTCCATGTCGCCATCGTCCATGTCTGTATCCATTTCCATGTCCATTTCTGGACCTTCCATGTCGTCGTCGCCTTCTTCTAGGTCAAAGTCTTCTTCAATATCAAAGTCTTCTTCTAGATCAAAATCTTCGTCCATGTCTTCAGCATCGTCGTCTGCTTCGTCGTACATGTCATTTTCGAGTAGGCTTTCGTAAATGTTTCTAGACTTTTCTACTACGATCTCGTGGAAAAGATCTTTTGCGCCTTGAGTGTCTTCGTTAACTAGACGCTCAAGCATTTCTTCGAACTTATTGCGTTCCATTGTATATCCTTTCTAATACATAATTTATTTACAAACAAGAAAAGATACCTTCACCTAATAAAGGAATCTAATTTGTGAATGATTGTAAACTGTCTCTTTATTTACGTATATTACTAAAAAACCGATAGTTTTATGGCATTTATTGGTATATTTTATACTAAGATAGAGTAATCTTATTACAAAGCTATATTTTGTTGTTAAACAGCTCTATAAACACTTGCTTCTTCATTATTTTTAAATTATTCAATTTTGACAACTCCGGCGGCATAAAAGTATCGTGATCAACTACCCTTACATATTGTACTGTAGGGTTTTGCTCAATTACAGTCTTAGTTTGTTTAAGCCAATTACCGTAGTATGTTGCGCCGTCTGATGATTTTTTGTAATTGCTAGTATCAGAATAAATGTTATTAAATCTTCGTCCGTCTTGTAAACCTTTATAATCAAATCCTAAAATATAGATAACTTTAAAGCCTTTTTCTGTTGACATATGTAAGGCAGTAGGTCCACTACTCCAACCTTTACTTGGCTTAAAATAGTTTAAATTTTTTAAATTTTCATAAGCTTTGTTATAATTTGTCCATACTTGATTATGAACATTGTATCCTTCTCGATTAATTTCAAGGATCATTTTAACGTCAACAGCAATTAAATAATCAGGTGTATGCTGTCTATATAATCCGTTACAGCCAAATACTATGCCGTGATTATGTAATTTATCAATATCAATAGTACTGCGACTAGTGCCGTTACCTATGACAAAAGCAGTGCCGGCGCTAGTGCTCGGTGTTGGAGCTACGTATTCAAGTTTTTCTTTTTGTTCTCGAGCAATGCGTTTTGCTTCACGCTTTTGTTGCTTTTTTATCTGCTTCTCTTCTTTTGAAAGAGTCATAACAATTAGATACCGCCGGCCTCAGCTGGTGCTTTATACTGAGCTTGGATCTTGCCAAGCTCTAATTGCTTTTGCTGATCATGGAACTCACTGGCTTTGCGAATCTTGCTGATGTCTTTAAGACGCAGACGGGTTACCCGAGTGTCGTCGGCTTTTACAGTAGAAGCGTCGTCTCCTATATCATAGGACACGTCTTCTTTGTCTTCCATAGTTTCGTCAAAGTAAAAAAATTCTCTAAGCAACATACTATTATTTAGTCCTAAATTGTTATTCTGTTGGTGGGGCTTGCGCTCCGGTATCAGGCGGTGCTGTTGTAGTATCCGGCATATCACCTTCGCCTGCTAGGTCTATAGCAGCATCATCTGGTAGTTCTGCGTCCATTCCGCCTAGGTCTGCGCCCATGCCAGCACTGCTAATTCCGCCCATTCTCATTTCAGCACTAGCGTCCATTGCTGGATTTTCTTCGTCAGCGTTGTTTTCTTCTTGCCACATCAGTTCGTTCTCAGCAATCTCTTCTTTGGTCAATCCTAAGAAGCGTTCAAGAGCAAAGCGGTTTGATATGTAAGGCAGCGCTGCCATTTGACCGAACGTTGGTACTCTAGCGTTGTCAAGCTCTGCTTGTCTGTAGCTAGCAAAGTTTTGCGGCTTAACAAAGGATAAGTCAAACATCTCAGTATCAATGTTTACGCCTTTGGTAATCAAGTAGCGCTTGAATTCTTTGTTAAAGGTGTCAATAAGCAAGCCTTGTAGTCTCTCGCAGTAGGTATTAAAGCGTAGCTCCTGAATGTAAGCAGTGCCTACTCTACCGTCTTGGAAATTAGCAGCGCCGTCGTCTGCGCCAGTTGGCAAGTAGCTTGACGGAATACGCAAGCCACGTACAAGTTTGTTAGTAAAGTAACGTAAGTCGTCAATCTCGCCAAGGTTAGTACCGCCTGGCAGTGTTTCAACTTTAGAACCACGTCCTTCTGCTGTTTGCGGAAAGAAGTAGTCCTCGTTAATGCTAAGTGGGTTGTAACTGGAATCAATTACGTTTGCTCCGCCGCCTGTAGCACTTGGAATACGACGTTGGTGTATTTCAGTTTTCACTCTCTCTACAAAACTCATAGCAAGGTGACTTGGCATATTACCTACGTCAACATAGAATACTCGCCTTTCAGGCGCACGCTGTACACGATAGATAATAATCGCATCTTCGAGCAATTCTTTCTGCTTGTATACTTTGAATACAGTTTCAAGTAGTGCGTTACCAAAAGGATAGTTGTTATCCAACCCTTCACTAAGGCTTAGGTGTAATACGTGTTCTGCGTCAACGCCAAGCTCGTTTTGATCTTTAAAGAATCTACTGCCTGTTTGTGCTGCTGGTGTTCCTACTACGCCGCGGGTGCCGCCTGTTAAGTAACCAGTGCCGCCTGCGCTTTGGATATTACCGCCTGTCTGATGGGGAGTAGTAGCAACCATTTCTTTAAAGTTAAAGTTGATATTTTTAATTCTATATTCTTCAGGCTCTTTACCTCGGCTTTCGTTTACAATAATACTAGAAACGTTAGCTGGGTCTACGTGAAAGAGTTTTTGTGTCTCAGGATCGCGAATAAAAATTTCATCGCCGTATTTAAAAGTATTTCTAAAGATTCTAAACATACGAGTGTCAAACTGGTTTAGCTTACACCATTGACGTAGATACTGTGTTAAAATTTGTATTTCAGAATTAGTTGCTGGCTTAGCAAAATCAAAATCAAAGTGGTTACCTTGATGATTTCGTTGTGTACAAAATTCAGCAAGGATATCAAGAGCAGCGTTTACTTCGCTATCCATGTCCATGGTGTTGTACTGTCCGTAACGTTCAGTACGGTTCGGGGAACCAGTATAGACATCAGGAAGGTAGCTGCTGTAGTTAGCACTTGCTGGTCCGGCGCTACTGTTGCCAGAGCCTCCGCTTATCGGACTTACTTGTCCGTCGTATGGTTGAAAATATTTACGCCAACTCATTTGTTATTACTCCACCCTATTCTTCCTGGGATAAATCCTTTAGGTTCTGTCCCAGGAATAACCATTATTGATTTTGTTCCGTTGTTAAACCATCTTTGTTTACTTTTAGTTAGACCTATTTTTTCGTATCGATTGTCTCTAGGTCTTCCTAAGTTTGCTTGTCTAATTTTTTCTGCGTGTTCAGCAGTCTTAGGTTTTTTATAATTTTCTTTATGTTTTTCTGTTCTAACTTTTCCAGAATTTGCTTCGGAAATTTTCTGCTTTGTTTCGTCTGAATGATTCCATCCTGCATAACCACCGCGAGAAATCTTTTTATTTTCTAAAATTCCGCCATCTATTTTTCTTTTGTATTTCTTAATTAAAGAAACTTCAAATTTATATGCTTCATCTTCTGTTAAGTTATCGTTAACAACTTTTCTAAATTCAGGTGCCGGGACGCTTACATACGGAGCGTGGCTCTCATTTATTCTATTTTTTGATCCTTTACCAATATAAAACGGCGAACCGTCTTCTCTTACGTATTGGTAAACATAAAACTTGTTCCAAGACATGTTGTTTTTTTCTCGCTATGATGTTATATTTATATTAATTGTAACACTCATGAGAAATAGTATAAGTAAAATACAAAGCAGCATACTCGGATACTAGTGTTTTTTGATCAGTAAAAACACCGATCTAAAACAATACAAAAGCTAATTAAGACTAAAAAGAAAGTAAATCTAATGATTGTAAAGACGCTTAAATTAAACTCAGGTGAAGAAATTTTGGCAGAAGTGTTAAAAGAAGACGATGACACTGTTGCTGTTATTCGTCCTGTGACTTTGTCCGACAGTGTCGACGGTGACGTGTCTCTTGTGCCTTGGTTGTTTTCGGTCAATCTAAACAAAGAGCTAGTGCTAGACAAGGCAAAAGTGTTTTTGATTAGCGACGCTGCTTCTAATTTTGTTAAGTCATACAACCAGTATAAACAAACACTCACTGAGTATCTAAACACAATAGACGGTGATACTACGTTTGATTCTGATCTTGAGCTAAGTGACGATGTTGAAATAGAGCAAGACGAAGACTCACCGCCGACTTTTCACTAGGTTATTCTTTGTTCCATTCCTTGGAATGTTGCGTTCTTATCAATAGCTCTTGCGGTCATAGCGCCAGCTGTGCCGGTAACACTAATAAGCTGAGTTAGTTGAGCGTTCACCGTGTCTAATTTTTTATTTTGTTCTTCAAGTACCGAGGGTACTAACGCAGACTGCTGGTCATCGGCTGGAGCAG
>Ga0115571_1000762_pt1 | contig 23851 bp, 15 predicted proteins | sample COGITO_mtgs_1205_FD_87293 | JGI IMG/M metagenome (GOLD analysis project Ga0115571, IMG submission 87293) | Pelagic marine microbial communities from North Sea - COGITO_mtgs_120531 | ecosystem: Environmental > Aquatic > Marine > Epipelagic | place: Germany:Helgoland, sampling site Kabeltonne...
ATGGTTAATTTTTTGTTTCACTGCTGCATCATCAGAAAACATATTTTGGGCTTCACTAAATTTGTTCATCGCAGTTTGATAATTTTTTTCTTTAACAGACTGATCTCCTTGTTTTAATAAGTCATTGAACTTTTCGAGTTTTTCTTTAGATTCTTCATTTTGTTTAGATTCTTCATTAATTTTTTCTGTAATAATTGCTAATTGGTCTTGTGGATGTTTTTGAGAATCATCTAAATCTAGTGCGTCATTATATAATTCTTGAGATAATTTCCAGTTTTTATTTTTGAAAGCTGCGTCAGCCTCTTTAACTAGATCGTCTACTTTTTTATTTTTTTCTTTTATTTGGTTAGCGAGGTGTGTTAATTTAATTTTTATTTCATTTATTTTTTGCTCAGGATAACTTTCATCTGCCTTTATTTTCTTGGCTAATTCGTAAGAGGTTATGGCTTCCTTTAATTTATCTTCTCCATACAGTTTATCCGCACTTACAATAGCTTGCTGATATTCTTTTAAAATCTTTTCTTTTTGATTGTTACCATCAATAATTTCTTGCATTTTGGTGTCAATATATTGTATTTTTTCAAGAGAATAATTATCCTCACTTTTAATAGCTAGAGCCTTTTGAAAGGATGACTTTGCCTGTTCATATTCAAGATTTTTCAGCTGTAAATCTGCATTTTTAACGATGTTTTGAAATTTCTTTTCAATTTCTGATTTTTCTAATGCTTCTTTTATGGCTATTTCGGCTTTATTAATTTTTTCTTTTAAAATAGATTCATCTGGCTTCATTAATAAGGCTCTTTTATAATTAGAAATTGCTTCATCATAAGAAAATTTCGTAAACTGATCATCTGCTTTTTTAATAAGTGATTGATACTCATCTTCATTGGATTTTTGAGTAGCAAGTAATGAATTAATTTCATCAATTCTTTCCTTAGGACTTTTACTACTTGGATCTATTTTGGCAGCTTCGTTATAAAGTGATATTGCTTTATCGTAAGCTTTAACATCAAATGATGATTTGGCTTCAATCATTTTACTATTAAATTTCTGAGCTAATTCTTGGTCTTTTGCAGCTTGTTCTAATTTTTCGACTTCTTTAATTTTAATGTAGGCTATTTTATTTCCTGGAATTAATTCTTTTGCTTTGTTGAAATTTTCTAAAGCAGTTTTAAAATCTGAACCCGACACAGATTTATCTCCAGATGAAATAAATTCATCGTATTTATTTTGAAGATCTTTCTGTTCAGCTACTAATTCTAGATTCTTTTTTGCATTTGCCAGTTGACTTGATACTACATTGTCACTTTTAATTTTTAATGCTTCTTCGTACTTAAGTATCGCATTGGCGTATTCTTTTTTTGAAAATAATTTATTTCCATCTGTTACTAAGTTGTTAAACTTTAATTCTTTTTGTTTGGCTTGATTTTCTATCTGCTCAAAAAACTTATCGATTTCTGTTTTTCTTTGAGAATTGTATACGTTATCGAGCTCTAATCCATCTTCAAAAATTCTAAGTTTCCCCACTGGTTGATCGGTTATTGTAGAGTAATCAATATTTTCTTCCTCTGAAAAGATAGTCATGTCTAGAGGAATTTGACTGTCACCTTGGTCTTCTTTAAAGTATCCATTTTTAGCGTCAATTAAAACCGACTTGGTTACATATCCATTTTTTTCAAAGGACAGCAAGTAAATAAAACCAAATGGTGCTTCAATAACATCGTATTTGCCACCAGTAGTTGTTTTAATTGTTAAAGGTTGATTGTTTTTTTTAACAGATACCTTTACACCGCTAAGTTTCTTGCCGTAATTGTCTCTAACCGAACCAGCTATTATTAAAATAGGGTCTGCATCTTGAGCATAACCTATATTTAAAGATAGTAAAGAAATAAATATGGTATATAAAATTCTTTTAATCACGACAATTCAAACAAATATCAACATAATTCCTATTGAATCTTAACGAATCAATATTTTTATTAACTGATATTACGTTTAAATGATAAAAAAGTTATGGTTAAAATTTAAATAAAAATATTTTTTGCCATATCCAGTGAAGTCTTTAACACATCGTGATTAATTTCTAATCGTTCTCCAGAATTTGATAAAACATCAATAATTTTTTCAGTAGGCATATTTCCGATAAGTTGGTCCTTAGCCATTGGACAACCCCCTATTCCCAGTAGAGCACCATCAAATCTTCTACAACCAGCAAGATAAGCTGCGTTAATTTTCTCTTTTACATCTTTAGAATTAGAATGCAGATGAGCGCCAAATTCCACTTCTGGAAACTCTCTAATAAGTTTTGAAAACAACCAACTTATGCTACTTGGGTCACTAGAACCAATGGTGTCACTTAAAGATAAAATATTAATTCCAAAATCTTTAAGGAGTTTTTCTGCCCAGTGAGCCACGATATAAGTACTCCATTCGTCACCATAGGGATTACCAAATGCCATGGAGAAATAAGTAACAAGTTTTTTATTTTTTTTAACACATAAGTTTTGAATTTTATCCAAAATAACTAAGGAATCATTTATCGAAGAATTGATATTTTTCTTTTGAAAAGTTTCTGAAATTGAAAAGGGAAATCCTATATATGTAACTGCATCAAATCCTGCAGCTTCCTCTGCACCTCTTAGATTCCCGGTAATAACCAACAGTTTAGATTTCGTATCATTTAAATTTATACTTTGAAGTACTTCCTTCGTATCCGCAAGCTGAGGAATTTGTCTTTTTGAAACAAAACTTCCTACGTCTATGGTGTCAAAACCTACTTTAAGAAGCTCATTTATATACTTGATTTTAATCTTAGTGGGAATAAAACTATAAAACCCTTGCATAGCATCTCTCGGACACTCAATTAATTTCATTTTTTTAGTTGCTTAAGGAACAAAAAGTTGTTTAACATACTGTGTGCTATTAATATTAGTTGAAAATGAATAAATACCAGTCTTAAGATTTATTTTATTTAAATTCAAAACTAAAGGTGTTCGATCAGGACCATAAAAACCAGAAGATAAAGTTTCTGTTTGTTTGTAAATCTTTTGTCCAAGGGCATTAAATATTTCGAAAATCACTTCCTGATCTTCATTTAACTCAAAGATTAAACTTAATTGAAAATCAGATCCTAATGGATTAGGACCAAATAAAAAGTCTGTAAAATTACTAACTGGATTGATGTCTGGCGAAATGATTCGAAGATTTCCAAAATATGGGGTTTTATTATAGGCACTTATTATAATTTCTAAAGTATCTATTTGTTTAATACTATCAAAGATAAAATCTGCCTGACCGTTTAAAACATTGGTTTTCCCTATTAAAGAGTCGCCATTCCATAAAGTAACCTTTGCGTCCTGTTCATCACAAAAAACTGAAAGAGAACTTACTCCTAAATCTTGTTCTTCATCATGCGAAACTATAAAATCTGATGGGGTTTTAGATCTAAAAAAAGTAGTTGGATCACCAAATAAGATCCAGGTCTCTATTACTTCTTTACCAGCATTTGGGTAATCATCTAACATTTTCATCTGACCACTGTAAAACAATGACCCAATGGTTTGGACCTTATTATAAGGATAAGATTCTACCAGTATATCAACTATTTCATCTTGTGTAGCCATAGGTGGAGCCCAAGACATTAATATAGATGATCCTGCTGCTGCAATAGAACCTGTTGGGCTGTTCAAATGACTAGCTCTTTGCCAAACTTCAGAAATACAAGTCCCGGAAGTAAAGGTTCCATTATTACATGAAACAGATATTACAAAAGGGTATTTTCCAGAATTGGTTGCTGAATTAACATCAGAACTCGTAAAATTTCCTGTTGCACAAGAGTTGATGTCTCCATGACCTGTATAATTAAAAAGAGAAACACCACTATTTAGAGCGTTAGAAATAATAGAAGAATTTGGATTTCCACTTTGATCTTCACCGCCATGACTACCGTCGTAAAACTCATATACGTTTTGATAGCCAAAATTTAACAAATCAGTCCTTATATTTCTCAAATGTTGCCAATCAGCTTCACCATCATCACCGTAACCGTTACCTTCATTTGAACCAATTCCTAAAGCATTTTGATAATAATCAGAAATCAAAGGAGTTACTTCGTATTCTAAATTCCTTTGGATCATGGTATTTAAATCATTTGAATTAGAAGGACTGAATCTTCCAACGTAAACATCTGGATACCAGTCGTTTGAATTAGAAACTAGTCCGTATTTAGAATCGGACCATTTAGTTTCTGACATCCAAGTAGAACCCGCATTGTAAGAGGCTACATCGTTATGGTCTCCAACTAATAATAAGTATAAAAAGTCAGGATTTTGATTGTAATAATTTCTTACATAATTATAAATATTAGTTTCATTGTTTCCAATATCATCGACATTGACTATTTCAACATCCACACCAGACTTTCGTTTCCAAGAAATAAGTGCATGAAGATCAGAAAGGTACTCGGACGGAGCGATTATCAACATCTTACCATCTTGTCCTAAAGGGTTATATCTAGAGTTAGAGTAATTTAAATACCTTCTATTGTAAATTAAGTTAGTTTCTTCAGCTATTTTTCTTCTTACAGGTATTTTAATTTCATTTTTGCCAGTAATATTTGGGTTGAATGAAATTTCGATTTTAATTTTCTTGTAAACTTTAACTGTTTTTTTTATTGGATTAAATTTAAAAGGTATAAAACTCAGTGTCTGCCCTCTAATATCTCTTTGTATGTAAGGGTTTCCCATAGTGAGTAAGTTATTAGGGAAATCAGTATTGTATGAATAAACAGGGCCTTCTCTAAATGGAATAGAATTTGGATCAATATTTCTATACAAATTACCTTTTGAAGGAGTTATATTAATATTTTCTAATTCTAAGAATTCTGTTTCTAAAATAGAATAACTAGTTGATCCTGAGTTGGGTAATTGGATATTGGAAGTGAATTTTAAGAGTTCTGGTTCTCCTGTTTTTAATAGAGTAACTCCACCATTTACTATGAAATTTTGGTACAAATAAGGATCTGAGACATCAATTTTAGAAAGACGATAGTTTTGTAAATTAAATTCAACTATCAGAGTGTTGTTAGTTTTACTTATCAACTTAATATTGTAGTCGTCAGAACCAAAGCAAAATAGCTGGGTTGCTATAAATAGGACTAATAATAATCTTTTCACTTTATAAATATAAGCAATAACCACTGTTTTATAGTTTGTTAAACGATTTTGTTTGAAGAATTAGCAGATTTTTTCACAATGAAATCATTAGTATTATATTCGCATTTAAATGGAAAATGTAAAAGAAATAGATAAGCGGAGAACATTTGGAATCATCTCTCATCCTGATGCTGGGAAAACAACATTAACAGAAAAGTTACTTTTATTTGGAGGTGCAATACAAAGCGCTGGGGCTGTTAAAAACAACAAAATAAAAAAATCAGCTACTTCCGACTTTATGGAAATTGAAAAGCAAAGAGGAATAAGCGTTGCTACTTCTGTTATGGCTTTCAATTATAGAAACCGTCAAATCAATATTTTAGATACCCCTGGTCACAAAGATTTCGCCGAAGATACTTACAGAACATTAACTGCTGTAGATAGCGTAATTATGGTAATTGATTGTGCTAACGGTGTTGAGGCACAAACAGAAAAACTAATGGAAGTGTGTAGAATGAGAGATACTCCAGTTATAGTTTTTATTAACAAAATGGACAGAGAGGGGCAAGACGCTTTTGACTTATTAGATGAAATAGAATCGAAACTACTTATAAAAGTAAAACCTATGAGTTGGCCTATCGGCATAGGTGCTACTTTTAAAGGTGTTTACAACATACATAAAAGTGAATTGAATCTATTTAGTGGAAACAAAACAGGTATAGAAAAAGAAGTTTATAAAATTGATGGTCTTAACGACCCCAAATTATCTGATTTTATTGGTAGTGAAGAAACTAACATGCTTAACGATGAAGTAGAGTTGATTAATGGTGTTTATGGAGATTTTAATCAAGAAGATTACCTGGCAGGAAAAGTAGCACCAGTATTTTTTGGATCTGCGTTAAATAATTTTGGTGTACAAGAATTATTAGATTCATTTATTGAGGTCTCTCCCACCCCTCAATCTAGAGAAACCGAACTCAGAGTGGTTCAACCAACGGAAAATAGATTTAGTGGATTTGTTTTTAAAATACATGCAAATATAGATCCCAAACATAGAGACAGAATTGCTTTTTTAAGGATTGTATCAGGGAAATTTGAAAGAAATAAATTTTATTTTCATACCAGACTAAAGAAGAAAATAAAATTCCCTAATCCAACAAGTTTCATGGCTTCTTCTAAATCTGTTGTCGACTGTGCTTATCCTGGAGATGTTATTGGTTTATATGACTCAGGAACCTTTAAAATTGGTGATTCGTTAACTGAGGGTGAAAATCTAAACTACAAAGGTATTCCTAGTTTTTCACCTGAAATTTTTAAGGAAATTCAAAATGATGATCCTATGAAAACCAAGCAACTAGAAAAAGGATTAAGTCAGCTTACTGATGAAGGTGTTGCTCAACTTTTTATTATGCAACCTGGAAATAGAAAAATTATTGGAACAGTTGGAGAATTACAATTTGAAGTTATACAATACAGATTAAAACAAGAATATGGTGCTAGTTGTAGTTTTAATTCTAGAAATTTCTTTAAAGCTTGTTGGATGACAAGTAGTGACGAAAACTCATTAGAAGATTTCATTAAAAGAAAAACTGCGAATATTGCCTATGACAAAGATAAAAACCCTGTTTTTTTAGCTCCAAGCATATTTTTATTAAATCAAGCTGAAGGAGATTATCCTATGATTACTTTTCACAAAACATCCGAATTTAAACTTGATGAATAAATCAGTAAGTTCTTTCAATATTAGAGTTTATGGATTAATTGTAAAAGATGAAGCAATACTTTTAAGCAAGGAATTAATATTTGGAAAAGAAATATACAAGTTTCCTGGAGGAGGTCTGGAATTTGGAGAAGGTATAATTGACGGCTTAAAAAGAGAATTTAATGAAGAAATGAATCGGCAAATATTAGATGTTGAGCATTTTTACACCACCGATTTTTTTCAAATAAGCCAATTCAACAATAAGGAACAATTAATTTCTATTTATTACACCGCTAGGCTGAAAAACAATATCGAAAACTCATCTAAAATACCCCTTAAAAACCTGCCCGTATTTGAGTGGATGAGTCTAGAAACATTAGATGAAAATAAATTAGAATTTCCTATCGACAAGAAAGTGCTAAATATGATTAAAACTGTCTACAAAATTGATTGACCATTCAAATCAGAAGTTAAAACATCACTAAAATAGTCGTGGAAAGGAATTAGATGGCTAAAACAGTCTCTAATTTTTTTAGTGAAATCTTTTGAAAACACATCTTGATCTTTAAAATTTTTCACATAGAGGAATTGCTTATACTTTAAAAGGTCTATAGCTGGGTGATTTTTATCAAAACCTTTAGGGCCTATTTTTAAAGAGTTCCCTTTAATTGAGCCCCAGACATCTACAATTTTCTTACTTTCTATAACTTTTCTAAAATAATCACTATCTGACTCAATTTCTTTTCTAATTCTAAATAAATCATTTTTTTCAGGAGCCCAAAACCCACTAGCGATAAAGGTGTTTCCGGGCTGAATATGCACATAAAAACCACCTCTGAATTTTGGCTTCAATCTATGAAAAGCAATAGCAAAATGTGTTTTATACGGAAGCTTATCTTTAGAAAATCTCACATCCTTATATATTCTGAAAACTTTAAAACTTTCCCAATTAAATTGTTCTTTTTCTTGTTCGAAAAAAAATTCAAAATAATATTTCACATTTTTATTATGCATGTCAAAAACCGATTTATTTTCTTTAAACCAGGATCTATTATTGTTTTTTTTAAGGGTATTTAAAAAATTGAAAATCGAAGGATCTAGTTGCATTTTCTTATTTTTTGAAGAGATTATTTATGTCATGGAAAGCTTTAAATTCTAGTGCATTGCCACAGGGGTCTAAAAAAAACATGGTGGCCTGTTTACCTGCAGTATTCTCAAATCTTATATGAGGTTCAACAACAAATTTAATATTTTGACTCATAAGCCTTTCTTTAAAATTAATCCAATCATTCATATTTAGAATAACTCCAAAATGAGGAACTGGAATACTCTGGCCATCTACATCGTTATGATTATTTATATTTTGATTAGAAGTTTTATGAATTACCAATTGATGTCCAAAAAAATTATAATCTACCCAATCAGAACTTGACCGTCCCTCTACAAAACCTAATATAATAGAATAAAATTCTCTAGCTTTTTTAAGATTAGAAACGGGTATAGCAAGATGAAATGGGGTTTGTTGAATATTATTATCCATAGGAATTAAAAATTTTTAACATTATTTACCCTCATTAAAATTAGTTTGAATTAAATTTGCTAAAATATAAATAATTAAAATTAAGTTATGTCAAATTTTGTAGGAAAAAAATTTCCAAGTATTAGTGTAGACGCCATGAACGATATGGGCGACACCTTTCAAGTTAATGTGCTAGAAGAAGCTTTAAAAAACAAGAAAAAAGTTGTTTTATTTTGGTATCCTAAAGATTTCACTTATGTATGTCCTACAGAACTTCATGCATTCCAAGAAGCACTACCTGAATTTGAAAAGAGAAATACGATAGTCATAGGCGCATCTTGCGATACGGCAGAGGTACATTTTGCATGGTTAAGTACAACAAAAGATAATGGTGGAATTGAAGGCGTTACTTATCCAATTTTAGCAGATACCAATAGAAATTTAGCCAATATATTAGGAGTTTTAGATACCACTAACGACAGATACGACGAAGAATTAGACGCTGTTCAAGTCGATGGTAGTAGTATTCCTTACAGAGCAACATTTTTATTAGATGAAGACGGAATGGTATTCCATCAGGGAATGAATTTCTTTCCAGTTGGAAGAAATGTAGGTGAGTTTTTAAGGTTAATTGATGCATATGCGCACAATCAAAAATTTGGTGAAGTTTGTCCTGCTAACTGGGAAGAAGGAAAAGATGCTATGAGCGCTAACAGAGACGGAGTAGCAGATTACTTATCTAACAACTAATGTTAACAGAACTAAATACCGATTCTTTAGATAAAGAGATCGAACAAAACGATAAAGTTTTAGTACAGTTTTCGGCAAGTTGGTGTGGTAATTGTAGAATTATGAAGCCAAAGTTTAAAAAGAAATCTTTAGAAAATAAATCTTTACATTTCTTAGTAATTGATGCCGAAAAAAACCCTAATTCTAGGAAATTAGCTGATGTTTCTAATTTACCAACCTTTGCTTTTTTTAAAAAAGGATCTTTAGTAAATCAAGTACAAACCAACAAAACAGAAGTTTTATTTAATTTCATTGATGAGGCTGCCGCTAATTAAACATATTGTTCAGTTTATCGAAGAAAATGATTCAGATTATATCCAAGAAACCATTTCTGTACTTGAAAACTTAACTGAAAACTCCAATATTAAGGATGATGAGATGGATGTTATTGGTGAAATTTTGTCTAATTTATATGGATCAATTGAGGTTAGTAATGCCATTGAAAGAGGGGCTTCTAAAAAAGTTGCGTTGAATGACTTCATGAAAAGAGTTCAAGGGTCTATCGATTAAAAATTCATTTGAGTTAAAAAACAAAAAAGCCTCAAAACATTGAGGCTTTTTTTATGCGGAGAGACAGGGACTCGAACCCTGGCAACGATTGCTCGTTGACAGCTTAGCAGGCTGTTGCATTACCACTCTGCCACCTCTCCAATTAGGAATGCAAAAATAACATAGTTTTTGAAATGAACACTATTAATAATCACCATTTCCAATATTAATTTATTTTTATTAATTAATTTTTCTTAAAAAATTAAAAGTAAATTTAAAGTATGAAAAAAATAGTAATTGTTGCAGCGAAAAGAACACCAATGGGTAGTTTTGGAGGATCACTTTCTTCTATTCCAGCTACTAAGTTAGGATCAATAGCTATTCAAGGAGTTCTAGAAGACTTGAGTTTAGACCCTAAACTAGTTGACGAAGTTTATATGGGGAATGTACTTCAGGCAAATTTAGGACAAGCACCTTGTAAACAAGCAGCCATATATGCTGGTATACCAGAGCATACTCCTTGTACAACAATAAATAAAGTTTGTGCCTCAGGAATGAAAGCTATTTCTCTAGCTGTTCAAAGCATAAAATGTGGTGATTCAGAAATTGTAGTAGCTGGGGGAATGGAGAACATGTCTAGTGTCCCACATTACTATAACGCCAGAAAAGCTAAAAAACTAGGAGATATTCAATTAGTTGACGGAATGGTTAAAGATGGATTAACAGACGTTTACAACAAAGTACACATGGGAACTTGCGCTGATGAATGTGCTAAAGAATATAATATATCCAGAGAAGAACAAGATCAATTTGCTATTGAATCTTACCAAAAAGCAAGTGCTGCCTCTTCTAACGGTTTATTTAAAGATGAAATTGTAAAAGTTTCTGTTCCTCAAAGGAAAAAAGAAGACATCGTTATCGAAGCAGATGAAGAGTTTAATAATGTTAAAATAGAAAAAATTCCAAATTTAAAACCTGTATTTTCTAAGGATGGGACAGTAACTGCAGCAAATGCATCTACGTTAAATGACGGTGCTTCTGCAGTTATTTTAATGACTGAAGAAAAAGCTAAAGATTTAAATATCAAACCCCTAGCTGAAATTATTAGTTATGCAGACGCTTCACAAGAACCTAAATGGTTTACCACAACTCCGACAAAAGCTATAAATAAAGCATTAGTAAAAGCAAATTTATCTGTTAAAGACGTAGATTTTTGGGAATTAAATGAAGCTTTTTCAGTTGTAGGCTTAGTTAATACTAAACTTCTAGATATAGAACCTAATAAAGTAGATGTAAATGGTGGAGCTGTTGCTTTGGGACATCCTCTTGGTTCAAGTGGTAGTAGAATTATTGTAACCTTAATCCATGTTTTAAAACAAAATAATGGAAACATAGGTGCAGCAGGTATTTGTAATGGTGGTGGGGGTGCATCAGCACTAATTATAAGAAACTTAAATTAGCGAATTTTTCTAGTAGTTCCTTGATGTTTTTATTAAAGTATTTTAAGCCAGTTGAATTTATCTTCAACTTCTCCCCTTTTATATTTAGCAAGGTAGTCTAATACTTTCACATGGAAATGGTCTGGATTGGATGCAGGTATTACAAAGTTTTCGTCGTTTAATGATATGTTAGAAATTGGTGCAATGGTTGCAGCAGTTCCTGCTCCAAAAGCTTCTGTTAATTTACCATTTCTAAGAGCAGTTAAAATTTCTTTTACTTCAATTTTCCTTTCCTGAACTTCCATTCCCCAATCTCTTGCAATTTCAATTACACATCTTTTAGTAATTCCATCTAAAATAGTATCTCCAGAAAGCGGGGTAATTAAAACGTTATCTATTATAAAAATAACATTCATAGTTCCTGCTTCTTCAATGTATTTATGCTCTTTAGCATCTGTCCAAATAAGTTGTCTAAAGCCTTGTTCACTTGCAAGCATGGCCGGATACAATGCAGCAGCATAATTACCAGCAGCTTTTGCTGAACCAGTTCCGCCTTCTACAGCTCTAGAAAATTCCGTTTCAATTTTTACTGAAACAGGTTCGTTGTAATAATCCCCAACTGGACAAGTAAAAATCATAAATTTATAACTATCAGAAGGTCTTATTCCTATGTAGGGATCCGTAGCAAAAATAAATGGCCTGATGTATAACGAGTGATTTGAATTCTTTGGAACCCATTCATTATCAATTGATATTAATTCTGAAATGGCGTCTACAAAAAGATCTATATTAATTTCAGGCATACACATTCTTGAGTTAGAATGATTAAATCTTTTGGCGTTTTCATAAGGTCTAAACAAAACAATATTATTATTTAAATTTCGATGAGCCTTCATTCCTTCAAAACAGCTTTGACCATAATGCAAAGCTGATATCGCCGGTGATAAACTTATATTACCATACTCGGAACAAGTAAAGTTGGTCCACTGACCATTGATGTAATCCATAGAAAACATGTGATCAGAAAATAATTTTCCAAATGGTAGTTGGTCCCAATTTACTTGGGGTAATCTACTATTTTTTGTTAATTGAGTTTTAGTTTTAAAAGTTGAAACTTTCATTTATCTTAGTAAGAAACTATTTCTGGCAAAAGTAGTAAAATAATAGTGACTTATATAAAAGTATGAATTTCAACGAAAATGAATCAAGATCTGAAATTCTTTTAAAATATTGGGGGTTTACCAAATTTAGAGATTCTCAAGAAGAAATAATCGATAATGTTATTGAGAACAAAGATGTCCTAGCTCTTCTTCCAACAGGAGGCGGTAAATCTTTATGCTATCAATTACCTGCCATTTTAAAAAAAGGAACGTGTATTGTAATATCTCCGCTAATCGCTCTAATGGAAGACCAAGTAAGTGATCTTCAAAAAAAAGGAATCAACGCGACCTATTTAAATTCTAACCATCGTTTTAAAGATATAGATCGGATTTTAGATAACGTCATTTATGGAGATGTGAAGTTTTTATTTATATCACCAGAAAGAATTAACAGCAGAATATTTGAAGAAAGATTTAAGAAAATGAACGTAAATTTTATTGCTGTTGATGAGGCACACTGCATTTCTGAATGGGGTAACGATTTCAGACCAGACTTTAGAAATATATCCTATCTGAAAAAATGGAAACCAGAGGTGTCATTTATTGCTCTTACAGCGACGGCAACCAAAGAAGTTGTAACAGACATTCAATCTCAGCTTTTATTTAAAGAGTTTAATGTTGTAAGGAAATCTTTTATAAGAAATAATATTATTTATAAAATTATAGATTGTAGTAACAAAGAAGATGTATTACTCAAAACTTTAAAAAAAGAATGTTCTATTATTTATGTAAGAACTAGAAATAAATCAGAATATTTAAGTGATCTATTAAACAAACATGGTTTTAAAACCAACTTCTACCACGGTGGACTGGATTTTGAAGTACGAACTAAAAAGCAAAAACATTGGATTGATAACCGATTCAATACAATGGTTGCTACAAGTGCTTTCGGTATGGGTATTAATAAATCAAACGTAAGAAGTGTTATACATTATGAAATTTCGGACACAATAGAATCTTTTTACCAAGAATCAGGAAGAGCAGGAAGAGATGGAAAAACTGCTTACTCACTAGTTTTAAAAAATGAATCTGATTTAGATAATATAAAAAAAAGACATTTAATTAAATACCCTTCTTTAGATGCTATAAAAAAAGTATTTCAAACTATTTCAAATCATCATCAAATAGCGATGGGATATAGTTCTGAAAAAAACTACTCCTTAGATATTGATCTAATAGCTCAAAAAACAAATTTACCTAGACTCGGTACTATGGCTTGTCTTAATTATTTAAAAAAAGAAGAATACATAAAAGAAATTAATAAATATGAATTTTCTCAACTACAAATTATTGAACCTCTTCAAAATTTGAATATTTTTTTAAAAAAACATACTCAATATGAAAAAATAATTGATGTTTTAATAAGGAGTTATTCTAATATTAACAATCAAAATATTGCAATAAGTGAACAAATAATTTCTAAAAGATTAAATCAAGAATCAAAAGAAACAATCTGTCAACTAAATCGTCTGAATGAGCTTAAGATTGTGGCATACAATGAAAAAAAATCTTCTTACACAATTCAATTTCAAAAACCAAGGCCTAACATCAACACACTAAGGTTATCGGTAAACCATCTTCATCAAAAAGATTTAAAAGAGCATAAGATAAAGGCAATTATGAACTTCACAAGAACTAGAACTACTTGTAGAAATAAAAAATTATTGAATTATTTTGGAGAAAAATCAATTGAAAAATGTAACAATTGTGACAATTGTACGATGGGGTTAAAGAAAGATCACAACCCCACTAACATCATCGAAAATGCCATTTTAATTTTAATTCAATACGAACCAAAATCTCCCAACTATTTATTCAAACAATTTCAAGGACTAATTGAAAATGAGACTTATAATAAGATAGTAAAAAATATGATTAAAAATGAAAGGATTTTTTTGGTGAATAACCTATTGTGCAAATCCTGAATTTTGGCAATCAATATGTTTTTTTGTTTTTAGAGAAAAAAGATTTTTCATCTCACATATTAATTCTGAAAGAGAATTAAAGCTTTGTTTGTAAGAAATACCTACACCTTGAGTATAATTGGATTGGTTTTGATTGGATAAATCATATTCATTAGATTCATTATAAGCGTGAATACTGACGTTACCAACACTATTTAACTTGTACTCTACATTTACGTCTCCAATAAAAGTATTAGGGTTCTGAGTTAAGTTATTGGATTGAGACATTCCTAAATTTGTTTGAATACTTAGACGATCGTTAAATTGTTGAGTTGACATGGCAACAGTAAGTTTATCATTAGAAATGGGATCACCAAGAGAATAATCAAACCCAATATCAAATTCATCTGTGAAAGAAGAAATCATATTTCCAAGTTGATTCGACAACATTTCACTTGTTGACAAATCGTAACGCTTTCCATTATCACCTACATTGAGGTGGTTTGGAGTAATAAATTGGTTTAAAATTAATAATGAAAAAACTTGTTTATTCAACTCTTCATTATTAGAAAATATGCTTTGCAAACTGGCTTTTACAGATTCGTTAGCTTTTGGAACCTTGACATTGAAATTTACATCGGGATTCATTAAATCATTTTCTAAATTAATGTAAACATCTACTAAACTTTTATGCTTCCAGTTATCTCTTTCTATTTCAGGTAAAATATTAAACAAGCTGGTTCTTAAAGGATAAATGGCACTAAGGTCAATCTTAGCAGTATAAGGATCTCCTAACCAAGTAATTTCACCTCCTTTTCTAAGTATGAATTTTTTATTTATAAATTCTTTTAAAGCGAAGACATACTCACCCTGACTAATTGTATAATTTCCGTACATTGAAATATCATAATTTTGGTTAATATTTAGCTTTATATTCCCTTCACCCTTAGCCTCCATAACGTCTCCAACCAAATCTTCAAAAATCAATTTCACCTCAGCATCATCAGTAATTTCTAATTCAATATCAATATTTAGTTTTTCTTTATTTCCAATAACAGGAATTAACTCTTCAGATTTGACAGAGTCTTTAACTCTAAAAGAAATAAAATCGTGTAGAACTACTTCTTCATTACCATAAAGGGGTAAATACAAACTAGTGTTTTCTTCAGTTTTAGCATTAACCTTAATAGATAAATCATTAATACTGTCATAGGTTATGGAAGAATAGCCGGTAATAAAAGCTTTACCATAGTAATAAGGATTTTCTTTATAAGAATTATTCATTAGCAACAAAGGTTGATCAAAACTCAAACCCAAATCGAGTGAATATTTAGAAAAATTATCGTGATGATAGCGCCCTGAAATTTCTCCAGAAACATTCAATACATCTTTAATAGTTCCGTTTAGTATTTCAACAGAACTATCCTTAACAATCAATTTACCAGCCACTTTATACATTGAATTGTATTGATTTAATTTAAGAGCTACATCATCGATATTTAAAATTCCTTTAAATACAGGTTGGTTCCAGCTTCCAGAAATCCTAAGATCTCCATTTAGTCCTCCGTTTAGTCCAGTTAAAAAATCATTGGGTAAATAAGGGTTTAAAAAATCTATTTGAGTGTTGTTAAAAGAAACATAACCACTAAACCTATTTAAAAGATCTTTAGAGGGTTGGTACGAGCAATTCACAAGTTCTACTTCCTTTTCAAAATTTTCGTTTAACAATCCACCATTTAAAATAAAGCTTTGCTGTAAATAGTCCCACTTAGATGAGAAATTTAATTTTCCAATAGCATAATCGTTAAGAATAAAATTACTTAAGCTACTTTCTGATGAAGAATGAAAATTATTCGTTAAAGAATAAATGTCAATATCAGAATTTAAAATACCAGACAAATCCAGTTTTTTTGTATGAATATTAAAATACTTTGGAATATTAGCTAAAGATATATTAGCTAAAAATATATTAAAAGTGTCTTTTACACTAGATCCAATGTCTCCAAAGATAATAACAGACTGTGAGTCATTTTTAAAATACACAGTATCTAATTCCACACGACCTGATTTATAACTAAAAAGGGCTGTATCTGTGATATTCCAAACTCCAATTAAAGAATCTTTTAAAAACATATCTAAAATATGAATATCAAAAGTTGTATCGTTAAATAAATTAATTTCTGAGAGAATATTTCCTTTAAATAAAGAGTCTTGAGCACCCCACTGCACATCAGAAATTATTTGGTTATTGGAAATTGAAGTATTGACAGATATGTTATTTGTTATTTGGTATTTTCTTTTATTAACAGAATCTATTTGGATAATAAAATTGAAATTAGAATCTAATATAAATTCATTTCTTGGTTTGGAAAATAACTCTAAATTTTTGAAATGCCAATCATTAAAAATGATCTCTTGTGCAGCTAAATTCACATCAAAAACATCTTCATTCTTTGAATAACTAAAATTTAAATGAGCATTGTTAGAAATATTCAAGCTAGGATAAACAAATGAATTTAAACGTTGAAAATCGTGGATGGTTAAATCTAAATCAAAGAACTGGTCTTTTATAAACGGAGTGGTTTCTGGAATTAAATTAGGTAGAATTTTAGAGGCAGAATATTGTAAATTACTATATAATTCATCAAACTTGAAATCTCCTGAAATATTAAAAGAAAATACATCAGATTTAAAATTAATTAAGTGATAATAATCATTGGTTTGGGAGTCAAATTGAATTTCTCCAAAATTATAAACTTGGTTATTTTCTTCAAAAAATATACTGTCAAGATTCACATAACCTGTGAAATCCTTCCAATTATTACCAAAACCATTAAAATAAGATACAAAAGACAGTTTTGCATTTGTATGGTTAGAAGTTATCCCAATTTGGTCCAGAGAAGCATCTGATATTTTTAAAGAAAAATCAAATTCGGTGGGTACTTTATTAAAATTTACATTCCCATCAAAAGTTAAATCAATAGATTTATCTGATAATTTCAAATTACCATTAAATGCTTTATTTTTAAACGCCCCTGTAATAGTAATATCCTCATATTGATAGTTATTCATGGTGAAATCAGAAAAATATCCATCAATTTTTAAATCAATGTCTTCCTTGTAAAGTCCTTTACCATTAATTTTTACGTTGGCATCAAAATTTTCGATATCTAATTCATCAAAAATTAAGTTGCCTGAAAAATTTTCTGCAATTAAATTCACATCGTACGAAATGTCAGAAAATTCATTTTTCAAAAAATCTAAAGAACCAGATAAATTACCTATAGAAGAGTTGAATATAAAATTGGATTTAATATTAGTAGGAGTTCCATTACCTGAAAGAAAAAATTTAAAGTCATTTAATTTTAATAATTTATTTTTTATTAATGGAGGTAAATTAAAATGTTTACTTTCTTCTAATTTAAATAAATCATTTCTTCTGAATTTTTCAGAGTGAAGATCAAAATCATAAGCTAATAAATTATTGTTATTCCAATTTCGAATGTTTAAGTCTCCACTTAAGTCAGAGTTTATATACTTAATAGATAAATTCTTAAAATCTAAATAATCATTAGTAGCATTCAAATTACTATTTAGAGTTATTTCAAAACTTGTATCAACTTCATAATTAGAAAATAAATTAAAGTCTAGGGCCGAGATATTTGATGCTAAATTCTTAAAATTAAATATTTCAGAATCTGGGTTATTTTTATTGTTGAGAAACAAGTTAAACTCTTTTGTTCTTAAAAAACTGTTAGTGGTTGTTAGATCCAATTCAGACACTTTTATTTTACTTGAATCTAAATAAAGATTACCATTTAAACTTACTAAGTCTAATCCTTGATCAGACTTAAAATTGAAATTGCTTACTTTAGTACTTATTGCATTTTTATCTAAACTTGTTTTTTTAAACAAAAGATTCATTTTAATTAGCCTAAAACACTGGTAATCAAACTTATGTTTGATCTCTAAAACATTCAAATCTTCATGATTAAAAGTACTGTTTAAAATTTGAACTTCGTCAATCAGTAATTGATAATTTTCACTTTTCCGTTGGTTGTTTTCAAATTTATTAAGCAAATATTCGAACTCATAAATTGTGGCTCCTTTATTTTTTTTAATATTAAATTGAGCGTTATTAAAAACTAACTTACTAATATGAAAACTGTTGCTAAGTAAGCTTATTTTATGGATGCTTAAATATACACTTGGGACATATAGAATTGTGTCTCCATTTTGATCTGGTATTAAAAGATCGTTTAATTCTAAAGTCTTGAAACTTCCAAAAGAAACCTCTTTTACTTTAATTTTAGTGTTTAATTCCTGATTTAAATATTCCGTTAATTCATTTGTAATACTGTTTTTAAAATAGGGTACTCTTAAGGTGTAGAAAAAAGAAATTAGTAGAATTAATAGTAATTCAAATACGTTAATTAATAAACTAATTGAAAATGAAATGGTATTTTTGGAATTAACTTTCAATAATTTTGAATGAATAAAAACAAAGATAGTATCATTCTTGGTATAGAATCTAGTTGTGACGACACTTCTGCAGCTTTATTAATAAATGGCATTATTTATTCTAATGTAACCGCCAACCAATCCATTCACGAACAGTATGGAGGCGTTGTTCCAGAGCTTGCTTCCAGAGCACATCAAGAAAATATTGTTCCCGTAGTAAGTACAGCCTTAAAAAAAGCAAATGTCGAAGTAAATCAATTAACCAGTATTGCCTTTACTAAAGGGCCTGGCCTTTTAGGGTCTTTACTTGTAGGTACTTCTTTTGCTAAATCATTGAGCTTATCGTTAGATATTCCTCTAATAGAAGTTCACCACATGAAAGCACATATTCATGCACATTTTATCAAAGAAAATGATCAAGAATTTGACACTCCTAATTTCCCTTTTTTATCTCTTACTGTTTCTGGTGGACATACTCAAATTGTCTTAGTAGAAGGTCCTTTAAAAATGAAAGTTGTTGGCAGCACAATCGACGACGCAGTTGGAGAAGCATTTGATAAAGCGGGAAAGGTTTTAGGATTGGGATATCCTGCTGGACCTATCATTGATAAGCTAGCTAAAAGTGGTGATAAAAATAAATTTACATTTACATTTCCAAAAGCCGGGAATTTCAACTATAGTTTCAGCGGTTTAAAAACCCAGTTTTTGAATTTTATTAGAAAAGAAACTCAAAAAGATTCACAATTTGTTAAAAATAATTTAAATGATATTTGTGCTTCTTACCAAAATCACCTTACAAAGTATTTAATTAAAATTTTAGATAAAACCTTAGAAAAGTATCCTTGTAAGGATATTGCTCTTGCTGGAGGTGTTTCAGCGAACTCACACTTAAGAAAAGTTTTCTTAAAATATGGGAAAGACAACCGTTTAAGATCGTTTATTCCTAAGATTGATTATTGCACTGACAATGCTGGAATGATAGCAATGAGCGGTTTTTTTATGGAAAGAGAAAATATTTTTTCAAGTCTTGGAGCCCAAGCTACTGCAAGATTTCCGATAACCTAGTTACTTGACTTTAAACCTCTTTTATTCCACCAAGCTGCAATTGTAACGGCAATAATTAAAGCAATTGTAATCCATGCCCACGTAGGAAAAACAGGTGTCTCTCCACGAGCATAACTATGCAGTCCCTTGGATAAGTAATAGTTCACACCAATAAAAGTCATTAAAACGCTCGAAAAAGCAAATACAGAGGCTACATTGAAAGTGAATTTACTCTTTAAACCAGGAATCAATCTAAAGTGCAAAACAATGGCATAAGTGAGAACGATAACTAAAGCCCAAGTTTCTTTAGCATCCCACCCCCAATATCTTCCCCAGGATTCATTGGCCCAAATACCTCCTAAAAAAGTACCTATTGTAGCTAGAGCTAGTCCAATGGTAAGCGTCATTTCGTTCACATGGGTAAGTTCAGCAATAATTGATTTTAAATTTTTATTGTCTTTCTTAAGAAATAAGTAGTTGACTGTGTTAATTAATCCAAGAATAAACCCCAAACCCAAAAAACCGTAACTTATAGTAATACAAGCAACATGTATCACCAACCAATAAGACTTAAGTACAGGCTGTAAATCTGTTAATTGTGGGTCAAAACTACTATGACCAGCAGTCATTAATGTGAAAAAAGCTAATAAAGCAGTTCCTGCCAATGTGATTTTAGAACTTCTAATAAATAAAAATCCAGCTAAAACTCCTCCCCAAGCAATAAATGTAAGTGCTTCATATCCATTACTCCATGGTGCGTGTCCTGTAACTACCCACCTTAGAGCCAAAGAATAAGTATGCATAAAAAAGACAACAGTTAGTAGAGTTATAAATCCCCATAAAGTGTAATTGACAATTTTATTTAATTTATTTCCCTTTTTACTTAGGGCATCCCAAAAAGAAAAAATCAAAAGAAAAACGGCTAAATAACCATAGTAATTTTTGACTTTGACAAATAAGTTAGATTTGTTGTAAGAAATTTCTCTATGAATTTGGTTTTTGGACAGAATTATTTCTGTAGGGGATGTTTTAATTTGATAAGCTTTTATAAAATTAAGAAGCGACTGAGCAGATTCGTAATTATTAGACTTTTTAGCTTCTCTTAAATCCATTATATAAGATTTAAACAGTCTAGAAAGTGATATTTTAGATAAATGTTCGTCAGTTGTATCTATTGGCAACTCTGCATATGGATCGACCCAATTCACCCACTTATTATCTTGACTCCCAGCAATTGGAAATATTTTAAGTAAACTTCCATTCATAGTTTGAAGAACAATGTTCATTCTTTCATTAGCCTTTATAAGTTCTTTATCGAAAAAACTTTTATGGACGTCTTTTTTAGAAAAACTAATTTGAATTTGGCTTTTTAACTTTTCAGTTTTATCATCATTAAAAAAATCATTTACTGAAGCGTAATTCCCTTCAATCCCCAAAGAATCTGATAATCCTGTAGCATCACCTTTTCTTATATATATTATTTTCTGATCTAACCAGTAAGGCTTATCCAACATCATATCAACTAAAATTTGCATTGGATTTAACACTTGATTATCAGAAGTAGTGAAATTATTTTTTTTGGAAATTTTATGAAAAATATCAAAAGCCAGTGAATGGGTTGGCTGAATTCTTCCTTCATAGGTTTGTACCAAAAGCACGCCCATTGAATCCGCCTGAACAGATGGAATTGGTTTGTAACTGTAATTTTCTAAAGCAAATAAGTTGGTTATAAATAATACTGCAATAGTTGTTAAAGCAGTTTTTCTTTTATTTCTCATTTTAATCACCTTTTTTCTTACTTCGATAAACCTAGAAGATGGATTGAAAAGAGTACCTAATAAACCCACTGCTAATAATAAGTAACCCAAATAAGTAATCCATGTTCCAATAATGTCGTGGTTTACCGAAAGTATAGTGATATCTGGATCTAAGCCTGCTTTTTTATTTTGATCGTTCGACCAATCGTAACTAGATTGAAAGAATCTAAATCCGCCGTAATCAACCACATGGTTCATAAATAAATTATAGGATTGATCAAAATTATTCAATTCATCTTTAATATTGATATCGCTTTCATAACTACTTGGACTTTCAGAACCCGGGTATTTCATCAATCGAAAATCCGTTAAACCTACTTGGAATGGAAGTCCAATATTTTTCGCACCATAAGCTATCGAAAAGAACAATCCTCCACACTTTAAAGTGGTTGGAATGGCTCTTATTCCTGATTTACCCAACACAAATTCTGTTTTAGACTCCTCCCCGACTTTAACGGTAGTAAGCAAGGCATCTGGCAAATCGTCGTTATCTGTCGAAACATATTCTAATTTTGCTCTTTGTTCAACACTATTAACCATTACTTGCAATCCTAGAAAAGAAACAAGATTTCTCACGGCAATATCGTGAAGTTTATTGGGCACCAATGTGTCTTGAGGTATTTCTTTGCCGCTTTGTCTGTCTTCAACAGTAAGACTAGCCATATCCACTTTATTTATTTCGAATGGAGCAAATACTTGTAACTGATTATCTGTATAAAAAAACTTTACAGCATCTTCTCTATCGTTGTTGTTAAAAGCAAATGGAATACCTTGTTTTACTACTACTTCACCATTTGATAAATAGAGATTTTCTCTGCCAGGTAAAACTAAATGCAAATACAACTTACCTCCTGGTGTATCTTTAATAAATTCTTTTTGAGCATTAGGAATTCTTTTTGTTACTTTAATTGAAACCTGACCTATTTCAGGGAATTCAAATTTTGAATCTGGATAAGAAGTAAACACCTTAGAAAAATTGTGTTGCTGTTCCTCGTTGTATTGAATACTGTCGTTGTGTGTTTTGATTTGGAAGTAAGGTTCAGATGAATAAATTTCAGAAGAACTGTCATTTTCTTGAATCAGCATAACACCTTCGTACCCAATGTATCTAGAGACAAAAGCACCAACCAAAGCAATAATAAATCCAAAATGTAAAAGTAAAACAGACCATTTTTTCCATTTTAACAACTGATAGGTTTTAATATTATTAATGAAGTTGAGCAATAACAATAGTAAAACCAGTTCAAACCATTTGGCATTGTAAACGAGTTCTTTAGCTGTAATGGTGTCGTATTCATTTTCAATAAAAGTTGCTGTTCCAATAGCAGCAGCCATAATAAATAACAAGACAGACATGAACCTAGCCGATAGTATATAATTAAAAATTTTCATTAGTTGGCGAAATTAAATAAAAATAAACGCACATAAATTAATGTTCAGAACTTAAATTGTTAATAAATGAAAAATAGTGGATTCTAAATAAGAATTGTACCTTTAATTTCATGAGAAATCTAGACTATTTCGAAGAAAAAATCCCATCTCACGACAATCAACAAATTACTGTACATCACTGGCCGGTAAAAAACCCTAAGGCATTAATTCAGTTAATACACGGAATGAGTGAACATGGTTATAGATATAATGATTTCGCAAATTGGCTAAATAAAAAAGAGATTTACGCTTATTCTATAGACTTGAGAGGACATGGTAAAACTGCTCATAGTTTGCAAGATATCGGTGTTTTTAGTGAAAATGATGGTTGGAATAAAGTAGTATTAGATATTAAATATTTTACTGAAAAGATTGCCAAAGAATTTAAGCAAATCCCCACCATTATTCTTGGGCATTCTATGGGTTCTTTTTTAGCAAGATCACTAGCCTCTAATTATCCTAATATTGGAGACTTTTACATTTTTTCTGCTACTGGTGCCCATCCGGGATTAAAAGGACATTTAGGAGGTTTAATAGCTCAACTTAATAGCTTTCTTTTTGGGAAAAGTACTCCTTCTAAATTTCTTCAGTTTTTAGTTATGGGAGACTTTAATAAAAAAATTAAGAAACCTAGAACTAAAAAGGATTGGTTGACTAGAGACGAAAAAGCGGTAGATGCTTACATAAAAGATTCGTTCTGCATGCAAATTTTTAAAAATCAATTTTTTGTTGATTTGGCGTATGGTGCTATGCGCGTAAATTATAAATCGGAAATAAGAAAAGCTGATAAAAATAAAGCCGTATTATTTTTCAGTGGGGAAATGGACCCAGTTGGTGAATATGGCAAGGGAGTGCAAAAGCTTTTTAATATTTATAAAAAAAATAATTTCAAAAAAATAGAAATTAAACTATTTTCAAATGGAAGACATGAAATGTTAAACGA
>Ga0115571_1000772_pt1 | contig 23604 bp, 47 predicted proteins | sample COGITO_mtgs_1205_FD_87293 | JGI IMG/M metagenome (GOLD analysis project Ga0115571, IMG submission 87293) | Pelagic marine microbial communities from North Sea - COGITO_mtgs_120531 | ecosystem: Environmental > Aquatic > Marine > Epipelagic | place: Germany:Helgoland, sampling site Kabeltonne...
ATATTATGGTTGGAATACTTGGGCGTATGGTACAGCAACACTAGATAAAACTCAATGGTATGAGTTTGAATATAGAATCCAAAACTATGGAGGTATGGGTGCAGCAAATTTTGAATATATGATACCAAATGGTAATACATACAACCAACTTAGTCCTAATCATCCATTTGCAGAGTGGTCTGCTACCGATCCTACCGTAGTTCCAATTACAGCAGATGGTTATATTAAAGGTGCAGAAGAAGTAGGTATTGCAGGACAAACTGTTTACCTAAAGACACAGAATAAAAACCAAGTTGGCTTCTCATATACAACACAAGCCACTACTACAACAGATTCAAACGGATATTATTCATTTAATACCTCGTTAAATTACAACGATTACGATTTTACAATAGACATCGCTCCAACAATAGGAACACTTACAACTTCAGATATTAACTGGTTTCAAGATAGATTGCTATCAGATACCGTTAGTTCTAAAGATTACTGGAGACTTGATGTAAATAATACAAGTTCATTTTCTGCCTCTGACATTTATCTAATGCACCAGAAGAGACAAGGTAACATTTCCAGTTACCCTGGTGGAGGGCAAGAAATATGGAACACAAATTACTGGCAGCAACCTTATGTATGGGATGCCGTTTCAGTAGACATAGATGATAAATCATTGCTCTCTGGTTACGGAGCATGGTCCCTCTTTGATTTAGCTAATGGAAATCAAACAACTTTCTATGTAATAAGAGCGGGCCATAAAAACTAAAAATAATTAAAAACAAATGAAACTAAAAAACATTTTTCTAACACTGGCTTTAGCTATCAGTACAATGACTGTCTTCGGCCAGACTACTGCACCTGATGCAACAAAACCCTATGTTATTTTTGATTCAACGTACACTTTAGAATCCACTGGTTCTAGTTCAAACACTGAGTTTGATATTTACTATGATAACACATCTGGTAATGCAGTTAAAGGTATTCAGTTTTCGTTTAATTATGATAACACAGTATTTGATGAACCAACAGTAACATATAATAATACATCTGGCCCTGTTGGATATTTGTCTTATGATGTTGATTCAACAAATGGAGTAGTAAAAGTAGTATGGGTTTATACTGGAGCATCCACCACTTTCAATATGATAACTGGTAATATGTTTACAGTAAACGCACCCTTTCTATCAGGTTATACAAACGGAGCAGTTGCTGACGTAGATTTTACTACTGATCTTACTGCTTATTATGTAAAGGCTGATGGAACAGACGGAGCTCTAGGTACACAAGATAATGGTGGTAACTTTATAGAACCAGCGTTTGATTACGTAGCAACTATTTTAAATAGTGCAACTAATCCAGCTGAGTCTATTCCTGTAATCTTACAGAAATCATCAGATGGTTCTACTTGGGTAGATGTTACTTCAGTAACAACAGCCGCTGACGGAACTGCAACATTCTCAGAAAGTTTAGATCAATCTTACTGGCAAATTAGACTTAAGATTGCAAGTGGATTAGATGCAAGTACAGCACTATCAACAGCAGATGCTAATATGATCGCACAAATTGCTGCGGGAGTACAATCAGCTTCTGGTATTCAGTTCTATACTGCAAATCCAAATCAAGCTACTGGAATTACAGCATCGGATTCTTACTTAGTATTCTCTAGATTAGCACAAGGTAATTCAAGTTACGCTTCTAATCCAGATGTATTATTCTTTACTGAAGCACAATATAATACTATTAATGCTTCAAGTTCAGATCAGTCAAGTTCAATTCCAGGACTATCAGTATTTTTATCTCCACAAATTAATGGAACTACTACTGGTAACTTCTACCTATTAATATTAGGTGATGCCAACGGTACAGGTTTAAACTAATATGAGGAGTATACTATTAACATTACTGTTATTACTAACAGCAAGCGCTCAGTCTCAGGTCGTTTTTAACGTACCTGAGATTGAAGTGCCCGTTAGTGAATTCATTAACTTACCTGTAGAAATTGAAACAGCAAGTGAGAATGTTGGTAGTTTAGAATTTGCATTGAATTATGATACTGATTTTTTAGAATTTGTATCAATCAGTGTTACAGCTAAAGCACAAGAATGGTTAACCTATACTATGGACTGGGAAGGGGAAACTGTTAGGTGGGGTGGTTATGATGCATCCTTTGGTACCTATACGATAAGTAACACTACTGAACTATTCACTTTAAGATTTAGAGTCATTAGCCAAGATTGGGATACTATACCTATTACGATTGGTAGAAAAACAGCAGGTACAGAATTAGGCTGGGATATTGAAGTTGAAAATACTGATGGGTATGTTAATAAAAGAATGGCACCATTTGACACTGATCCTATTGATGGAATTTATGGATTGGTTTATCCAGTTCCAACACGAGGTTTATTAACTTTTGATCTAACTGTACCGGACAATGGTGATTATGAAATCAGAGTAATAAATTATAATGGAGTAGTATACAAAAGACTTAAGAAAAGATTCTTTAGTGGATATGTTTCATTCCAAACAGACTTATCTGATTTAGCACAAGGAATTTATTTGTTGCAAGTAACAAATGGCGTGTATGTAAAAACATTCAAAATAATAAAGAAATAAGATGAAAGATAAAAAGGGAGGGTTCTTTTCAGAAATTAAGAATCAAATAGTAACCGGAATAGGTTTAGTTATAACAGCAGCTTTTGGTTTATTGATAGCCAATATGCAATCTATATTTGAACCTAAAGAAGAAAAAGTAGATCCACCTGTCATGGAGCAAAGAATCAATACTCCAAATGATGTAAAGGATACTTTGGTAATAACTAAAACAATAGTTATACCTCCTAAGGAAGATAAAAAAGAAGAAGAGATATCATGGTAAGAATATTTTTAATTGTATTACTTTTATTTAATCTTACAGTTAATGCACAAATAGGAAAAACTGAAACTGAAGACTATAAGGCTGGTTTTGAACAAAAATCAGACATAGATGAAGTATCAAATTATATGTTGGATTATCAATTACCTATTCAAGTTTTAAATATTGGCTTTACACCAGAATTATATGAGTTTTATCCAGAGTTAAGAGAGAACCGTGTAGGTCTTGGTGTAAGTAACATTACATTGTCTTATTTAGAATGGACAGATAGATTTTTATTTACTGAAGATAAAGAAGAAATCAAACAAAGAATGGTAAAACAGCATAAAGCAGCTGCTAAAGGTATATCCGCAAATGATATTAAAGTTGTGGGTAATGTTATATTGGCAGAGTATTTTGTTTATGTAGAAATATATGATTATTCTGTATCAGAGGAAGAAGAAGTTACAGTCAATGGCGTAAAGACAGTTCTTAAAACTATTATCGGTATGCAAGTAAGATTTGTTAATGCTGAAACAGGAGCAATTTTTACAGGAAGCGGAAGCGGTGAAGCAGCTACAATTAAAAGAAGTCAAATTGGTGAAGATAATGAAGTTAAGTTTAATAAATCAACAATCGGTATTGCAACTAAGAAAGCTTTGGAAACTGCATCAGCTCGTATCATAAAAAGAATGATTAAGCGTGGAATATTTGAAGAATAAAATTTTAATTCTATTACTGTGTTTACCATTTGCTACTTTTGGCCAATGGTCTTATACGTTTACAGATCCTTGTACTTTAAATCAACAAACAATCCAAATGGGTTCTAGTAATTCTATTGCTTTAAATTATTTTGGTAATGTTCAAACATTTACACAGACAGATTTTACAAATGGTACATTTGACTCATGGATGGATTTAGTAACACAAGCTAATAGTTCATCACCATGTTCAGGCGTAACACAAGTAATTATGAATACCTCAAATACTATTGCTATTCAGAATACCATCTTAGTCGTTACAAATGTTATGTCAATATTAGGTGGGGAGATGTTACCTAAAGCAATATCTGCATCAGCAGTTCCAGTTGCAGAAGCTATAGATAATGCAGCAGGTGAAGAAGAGGAAGAAAAAAAGAAAGGTTCATCTAAAAATCAAAATAGTAATAGCACCAGTTCTGAAAATCAAAACAGTACATCAAGTAATGAAAACCAAAGTAGCAGTGGAGAAGGCAATGGAGGTGGGGAAACTAATGGTGGAGAAGTGACTGAGGAAGAGGAAACTGAAGGCGGTGCAAATTTGTCATTAGCTAATTCTATTTCTAATGCATTGGACGGTGGGAATGAAGATAATAAAAATAGAGGATCACTAATTGCATCAGGTGATATTATAGTTATTGATAACAGAGATAATTCAAACGGGCGACAACTAAAGGTAGTAGGTTCTATTACGCAAGCCAATACAAAACAGAATAGAATTCAAGGTGCCCTTTTTACATTCACATCTGTTACAAATGATTTTAGTTTAACATTTTATAAATCTTGGATAAATCCTAGTAAAACTTTTAACCTAGTAGGAGCCAATACAACAATGACTGATTTTGACCAAAATCATTTTAATACTACAACTGCTTTGGAATCATGGAAGTGGGGTAAAGTTACAGGTATGGCCGGTGCTAACTTTACATTTGGTAAATTAGGAAAAAGAAATTTACAAAACTTGTCAGCTGTTGGTGGTGCACATAGAAATTTTAGAATCAGTCCAAGAATTACTACATCAACATTAATATTAGGTGTTTATTCTCCGTTCACTCAATTTTATGAAGGTAAGTGGTGGGATCCTGGTGTTTTAGTAGTTCCATTTAGTTCATGGGATATTAAGATAACAAAAACTTTTAAATATAATATCAGTTTTACAGGCGTTTGGCATTCTAACGGTAATGCTTTAAATTATCAAATTTTAACCGGTGGTAAAATAAGATTTTAATATGAAGAATTTAATTATAACATTAATGTTTTTACCTATGCTTTCTTTTTCACAGGAATGTTATACTGTGGCTAAAGTAGGTACACACGTAGAGATGGAAGAAATGAGTAAGAACCGTATTGTTTTCGGAATTAAGCAAATGGTTGAAGATATTATTTCAGACAAGTATGAATTATGCATGGATGGCAAACCTGTAATAATAGTAGTGAAATCAATCGAAGCTCCAACAACTGGAATTGAATTAGGCCCATGGACTAAAGTAAGTAAAAAAACTATTGTGAAGTTACTAATCTATATGGATGGCAAAGAAATTGCAGTAGAAGGAAAAGCTAAATCAACAGTTGAGGCAACATTCATAGATCTTAATAATGATAAATTAGACTTCAATAAAACTACATTTTCATCAGCAGTTAAGAAAGCAATCGAAAAAGCTCTTTAAGATAATCTCACTTCTAGTGGGAGATAATCTAATTACATATATACATACATAGTATAGAACTAATGATGCTAGCCCCTCTCTATCCTCTTTATACATTGCAAAAAGAACCGTGCTGACTATATAATATAGTTTATTTTATATAAAACAAAATCCATTTTTTACATATAATAATAAACAATGATTATTATGAAAGATTTTTTAAACAGATGGTACCCAATTATCATAGCGTTTGGTTGTATGTGTTACTCGATAGGATTAGGATTAACAGGACATACTGAAGAAGCTCAATATTCAGCTCATTGGGCAGGAACTATATTATTATTCGCAATCGCAATTAGACAAAGGAGATGAGTATAGCAATGTTTATAGTAGGCGGATTCATATTTGCTATTTATGTATCTTTTTTAATATGGAACATATTTTATGGGGCTCGAAAAAATAGAGAAGAAAATTATCCAGGATATTATTCTAGGCATAGTGATTTGCAAGATTATGATGGTATGGGTAATTATGGAAGATTCCCTAACAAAGAAAACAAAGAAAAATGATAGATGCATATTTAGACCAAGCAATTTACAATTCATATCAAGTATTAACAGGATGGATGACAATGGATGAAGTAATAGAACATTTAGAAATAAGAAGTAAAGATATTAATGATTCTGAAGATATATCAATAATACCGGTTTTCTTCATACCTCCAGGTGAGGATGCTGATAATGAACAAATAGACACAATGATTGATCATTTTGAGGCAATAGAATGTTATGAGGAATGTGCAGAATTATTAAAATTAAAAAAATAAAAATGAAAAGAAAAACAGAAATGAAAGATTTCCTATTAAATCATAAAGGAAATAAATATAAAGCAAATAACATATTAAGTTTATTATGGAATTTTGCAACAGGGAAAACAAGCAAGTAAATGAGTAAAGGTTTAATAATATTAGGTGCGTTTTTTATATTAAGTTGGTGTTGGATAGCATATGAAGTATGGACAGCACCTTTAATGCCTGATGATTTTGATTTAAAAGAAGAAGATATCTGGCCATTAGATGAAAGACCATGTAATGAGGAGGAGGAATAATGCCTACGAAGAAAATTAGAAAAGAATTTAAAGAAGCAGATCCAAAAGAAGTAAGAACTGCAATAATAGAGAACTTCTTTTTTGGATTAAGTGGAGCTATCATAGTTCCTTTTATTGCATTAAGAATTGATATAGCAGTATTATGCGGTTACTTAATACATTACTTTTATATTAGTAAAGTCATTAACCGACCGAAATATGTAACATCATTAGCAAAGTTTATCTTATTTCCTATCCCAACTGCATTTGGGGGATTTGTAGGTTATAAGGTAGCTTACTTTGTTTCACAATACCTAACAGAATACATACAATGATAGAAAAGGATTATACAATCGATGAACAGTATAAAGATCTACTACAGACGATCTTAACTTATGGAAAAGAAAAGAAAGATAGAACAGGTACAGGCACAAAATCAACATTTGGTTATACTATCAGATGGGATATGACTCAAGGGTTTCCTCTTTTAACTACAAAGAGAATGCCAATGAAAACAATTGCTACTGAACTTAAGTGGTTCTTAAAAGGAGATACCAACATTAAGTACCTCGTTGATAATAATTGTAATATTTGGAATGGTGATGCTTATAAACGATATGCAGACATTGAATGCAATCCACCTCATGACCATTCGTTATCACAAAAAGAGTTTGTTGATAAAATTAAAACCGATGATGAGTTTGCAAAAGTATGGGGAGAACTGGGTCCTATCTATGGAAAGCAGTGGAGAGATTGGGATGGTAGACAAGAACGAGATGGTTCTTATGATATGAGTCTTGACCAAATCGCTAACCTAATATTTCTGTTAAAAAGAAATCCTGATAGTAGAAGATTAATGGTATCTGCTTGGAATGTAGGTGAGTTAGACCAAATGGCTTTACCTCCTTGCCATTACGGTTTTCAAATATACACAACTGAATTAACTCTAGAAGAAAGAAGAGAAGAATTCTGCAACAGATTAGGTAAAAGCATACATTATGCAAAAAACCTAGATCATGATTTTTTAGATAAAGATGATGTACCTAAAAGAAAAATTAGTTTAATGTGGAATCAAAGATCTGTTGATGTATTTTTAGGATTGCCTTTTAATATTGCAAGTTATGCATTGCTCTTAAAGCTAATTGGGAAGGAAGTAAATATGGTACCTGATCAATTAATAGGTAACTTAGGAGACACTCATTTATACCTTAATCATTTAGACCAAGCAAAAGAACAACTTAGTAGAGAACCTTATTGTTTACCTGAATTAAAAGTAAGTAAAGTAGATATACTAAACGGAGAGTTTAATTATGAATTACATAGTTATGAAAGTCATCCAACAATTAAAGCACCCTTAAGTAATTAAAATGAAAAAACTAGCAATCATAGGAGGTTTAAGTTTAATGACAGCTGGAACCACAAATATGCTTTGGCATAAACAAAAGATAAATTTTAACCCTAATACTTTTGCTGTTGCGAGTGGTGGGTTTTTTGTAGCAATAGGATTAACTTATAGATTTTGAAAAAACTCTGGAGGTTATGGGCAAAGGCTTTAGGCGAAAAAGTTGGTAAAGATAAAGAAGCTGATGCCATCGCTCGCTTTAGAACACTTATTGTATTACAGGCAATTATTACAAATATATTAATTTCAATAAATATACTTGTAACATGGCTAAGATAAAATTAACACCAGAAGAGTACGAATTTTTTAAAGATAGGTTGTCTACTGTATCACTTATCATGGAAGGTCTTTTACAGCAACACCCAGTTGCCAAGATCAATCCACAAATCAAAGATCATATATCAGCATCCGTTGATGAATTGCATAAAGCAGCACAATATATTAGAGAGAACTGTTAAAAATTGTTAAAATTGTTAATAACTTTCTAAAATAACTGCCAAAGTATAGTACAAAACCCAACAAATAGTATTATATTTAAATATAATTTAAAAAACGGAAAAACATGCAAATTACAGAACACAACGCAATCGGAACAACAGGATTCTCAATTACTCAACAAGTAAAAGGTAAGCAATACAAATTCCATGCTCATAAGCACGGATTATGCTGGGACAAGGAATATGACTATCAAGTTATTACAAAATGTCAAGCTGGGTTTTTTACTGTATCAACAGGAAAATCTAAGTTATGCAATATTGTTACAGGTTATAAGACAAACAAATTGCATACTGTGCAACTTAAATCTGAAAGCGGTTTTTATCTAACTGCACTTGCAATGAAAGGTGGTAAGTTCTACCTAATAGATAAAGAAATCCTAGAATGTTTAACAGTAGGAGATATCCACTCTAACTTTCCTGCAATGGCTGATTACGAACATTGGAAAAACATCGGTTCAAAAACATGGGCAGATCCAGCATACGGAATGTTGGTTAACTCAACAGTAGAGTTTCAAAATTGTTAATAACTTTTTGAAAATAACAAGAATTTATAGTTCAGAATCACAAAAAAAGTATTATATTTATACTATAATTAATTAATAACAAACATAAAAACGGAAATTATGGCAAAAGTACAAAAAATCAAATCAAGGCTAACTCAGATTAGCAATGTCAAATATGAGAAAGGTTTATTCGAGGCTCATAAAACAAACACTCCATTAGATGGGTTATTCTCAATTGATGGTGGAGTTCCAAAGGCTACTAACTGGATGGTAGTTGGAGATCCTGGTGTTGGTAAATCTACTGTAACACTAGATATTATTGCAAATGCTAAAAAGACTGGATCTAAAGTACTATTCATCTCAGCTGAGATGAACCAGGTAGATCTTTACCTTTATGTTAAAAGGTATCCTAAGTTCGGAGAATTGGATATATTCTTTCCACAAGAAATAGAAGATCATGAATGTCCGAAACAAGTTTTAGAAGAAATCTTATCAGAAGGATATGATATTGTTCTAACCGACTCCTTTATTGAATTACAAGAAACAATCCGAGAATCAGGTAGAATGACCAGAAACAGTTCTGAGAAATACTTATTGGATCTAATGTACAAACATAACCTAGGCGATAACAAAGCTAAGAAGTTTACATCTTTCCTTAATATACAACAAGTAAACAAAGGTGGTACATTTGTTGGTTCAAATAAACTGAAGCATATGACTACAGGTATGATGGAGATAAGGTTCGTGGATGAAAGGGATCAGGAAGAAAGGTATGTTACTTTTTCTAAAAACCGTCGAGGTCATGTAGGAAAACAAATGTATTTTGATTTAGCTGCATCTGGGGATGTAACATATGATACTGAAAGGTTCAAAAAAGCTGAAGGTCTAAAGCAATTAAAGAAAGCTGAAAAAGAAAAGATTAAAAAATCAGGTTTACAATTCGATGCACTATTCGGATTAGATAAAGACAAAGAAGAAAGTGAAACAACGGATAAATAAATTGTTAATAACTTTAGAAAAATAACTTATAATTATAGTTCAGAAACAGTAAAAATTGATTATATTTATACTATATTAATTAAACAAATAACAAAAACAAAAAAGTACAAATTATGAAAGAATTAACTACATTATCGCCAACCGCATTCCAAGCCCGTAAAGCTGAAGCCGTTAGGAACGAAGTAATGAGAAAAGAAATCAGTCTATCTGAATTCAATGTAATCGACAATACTCATATCGAGGTTGACGGAGTACAAATTGAATTAACACCCTTTGCATTCAAAAGGTTATTGGGTAGGCTAAGAATTCCTACAGCATTTGCTAAAAGGTTTGAAACAGGTTTTGGTTCTGATGGACTAAAGCAATTAGTTCAAATGATGAAAACTATGAAATCATCTAAGAATGATCAAACCGTAACACTGTTGGTTGATCCAAGAGCAAAGAAAGTTACTAACATTCTACCTGCAGGATATGCAAGTATTAGTAATGAAGCATTCATTGATTTTGCCGAAGGGTATATCAATCAATATGGATTGGAAGTAAAAGACTTCGGATCGGATCCATCAGGTGGAGCTACCATTAACTGTGTATCTCCAAACTCTGTCTTTTCTGTTCCAGGAATGTCAGATGAAATCTTTAATACTGGTGTAACATTCAGAAATACACCAACTAGAGGATTAGAGGTATCACCTTATCTAAACCGATTGGTTTGTTCAAATGGTATGTCATCTACATCATTCTCTGAAACATACGGTCTACATGAACTAACTGATAAATCAATCAGAGAATTCAATGATCATATGATTAGCATGGCATCTACAGGATTCCAACCTGTAGGATTAGCTGACAAAATTAAATCTGCAAATAACACTGATGCATCAATTGCTGAAGTACAACGTGCAATGTCCGCTATGTTATCAACTGACAAAAAAATTGATTATGATTACATGCAAAGGTATCTACCAATTAACCGAGTTATGAAAGCATACTCTGATATTGGAGCTGAGCCATCTACATTTACTACAAAGCAATTACAAAATGCTAAATCAGGTTTAACAATCTGGGAAGTAGTAAACGGTATAACAAACTTTGCATCTAATGATCAAAAATACAATATCGACGATCACAAAACCGGTAATCTAATGGTATCAGCCGGAAACCTTTTAATGAAAAAGAATTTTGATACTGAAGCATTAATCCAATTTGATCCATTTGCAACAACTGGGTTACTATCGGAAAATGAATCTGCTCGCCTTATGGGACAAGCATAATCACAAAGGATGAGGTTAGTAGTTTAGATTTCCGTTTACCTACTAATCAATAATCCGCCGAAGGCATCTGGGTAACATTATCCAGGTGCCTTTTTTTGCATAACAATATATAATAAAATCAACTAAAACTTTCTTATGAAAAACATATTCAAGTTATTCTGCATAGTAGTCTTATTTTTATCAGTAAATAGCTGTGGGGTACATTGGCAATATACAACTTTAAATACAGCAGGCCATGTAGATACTTTGCGGTCTGAAGGTATAGCTGTAGATGAGATAAACACAGTAAGTCAATTAAGATGGAAGTTAAGAACAGATTGGAACTTTGCTAATAACTATTACGCATTCCTACAACAACAAAACTACAGCTTCTTCCACAACATGTATTTTCAAAATAGAATGCATAGATTTGGATGGTACAGTCCGCATGATTATTGGATGAACTGGCAATGGAGCTGGAACTCTGGTTATAGTAATAGTTGGATGTGGAATCAGTATCCTTATTATGGCAATTGGGGATCAAGCCAATGGTACTGGAATCAGTGGAATAACCCGTGGCAATATTCTTATGTTTATGGACCAAGAACTCAGTGGTTAGGGAATGTATATGGTCGTAGGTCCTCAAATAGAAACTCCCTTGTTTATTCTAATTCTAGTAGATCTAATTTATTATTAGACTCAAAGGTCAGCACATCTGAAGGTCGCACATATATACCAAATACAGCGTCACCAATACAAAATCAAATTATCCGTAATAACAACAAACCACGTGTGCTACCAAACACAAAACCACCAGTAGTTACTAGACCTCCAGTAATCAACAAGCCACCGAGTAACAACAGTATTAGATGGAAGCCACAAAACAACAACCAACCGGTGATTAGGAACAACAATAATAGCAGGCCAAGGATCAATAATTCCAGCTCTCGCCCTAATTATAATAGTAGACCAAGTGTTCCAAAAACAACTACTAAATCATCAAGATCTGGTAATAACCCTAGATAGAAACTAACAACCTTATAATAATCGCGTATACTAGAACTATCCTTATATACGCGTTTTGTTCATGGTATCTTCAGTACTATCAGTAAATCCGTTCCGGTAGTCCGATATGCTGAAACTGGCTCATGTCTTACGGTTCCAGATACTATCGGTCCCTACAGGCTGAAATGGTCCTTTTCCGTACTCCTGTGACCACCTTTCTATTACTCTAAGTACTCTCATTAACTGCAACTACCCATAAATGGCCTTTTCAGTGGTCAATGTCTAGTTGGGATATCCAAATCCGGCCGCACATGCTAACACCTGACCTAGGGGTCCAGAATCGCACGTTGCTGAAACTGTACTCTGAAGAATCACCAAGATGTACTCATACTCACTCGAACTGTACTCCAACAGGAAAACCGCTGGTACTGGCGAAGCAATTGTTAATAACTTTCTGAAAATAATTAGAGATATATGGCCCGAGTCGCGAAAAATTGATTATATTTATATTATAATTAAAAAACAAACTACTATGGCACAATTCAAATTAAAGCAATACATGTTTACCTTCGAAGGTGGAGGTTGGAATACCGTCTGGGCTAAAACTAAAGCCGGCGCTATTAAGGCAGCAAACCTCGAGTACAAAGATTCGGATAGTCTGAATCCTCGAGTAGAATCGTTCCATGTAGCAACCGAGGCTGGGCTACAATCAGCAATGAGCCTCTTCTATTAATCTAATAACTAAAAACGGAAAATTATGAAAAAAATTGAATCTTTTAACAAGCCGCAAATCGTACAACTAAGAAGTGAGATCGATAATGCGCTAGACCAGGTAGCTAAGAAATATGGTATTACTATATCAGCTGGCAATTGCTCCTTCTCAGGTAACGAGGCTAACTTCAAACTTAAGCTAAATACTATTGGAGACGGTGGTACTGTAATTACTCGCGAATCTAAAATGTGGGATCTATACAAAAGCAGAACTAACTGTAGCCACCTCAACATTGGAGATACTATTACAATCCAAGGTAATAGCTATACTCTAAGCGGTTACAATACAAGAGCTAGAAAGGCTCCAATTAACTTTACTGATAGTAGAGGTAATGGCTACAAATGTTCTATCCAAATGTTGAACCAATATAACGCTAAGTAATATGGATCTGCAATTTATAACAGAAGAAAAGGTAGTAGAGTTTATCAATGGTATGGATGAGGTTTCGACCGACTCCATACTAGATGATCCTGCTATTAGGGAACTACTAAATGGCAGTGTACCTCAACAAATAGCAAAGCATGATAATCCTCTAGGTACTATTGAAAGCTTTCTACAGCTGTTTATAGATAGAGAAGAATATGAGGTTTGTGCCGATCTAGTCAAAGCAGTTCCAGAGCTAGGTAAAAACTAGGCAAATTATGATGTAAAAACACTCCTTTTTTGGGTGCAAATACCAGGTCCTCTAGACAGCCGCTCTAGAAGGCCTATATTTGTGTGTATTTTAGGCTATATATGGGCTATATTGGGCCTCTAGAGCACCTATATATCGTCAAATATCGTCTAGATACCCTCTAGCGGGCCCTCTAGAGCACTATATTGGCCGCTCGAGACAGCTACAGGCCGCTAGTTTCGTCATATATAGGTATATAGGGTCCATGGACTGCTATAGCCGCTATCCTCACGCTACAGACCACAACCACCTGCTACGACCCGCTACCCTTGCTACAACCACCATATCATCTCTAGCCCTAGTACGGTCTAGACAGGCTATAGGGCTCGCTGGACCACCCTAGCAAGCAACTACTATAGTATAGCAATGACAAGAGCAACTAGCTATATGGTAGTCTAGTAGTGGTGGTAGCTCATGTACTATGGTTCAGCAAGGCAAAGGGCTAAGAGATAAGTTAAGAGTATCTTTCTCTTAAAGTGTATTTTTCTCTTAAGCTTCTAGAGGTCTACTGGGCGCATGACTTTTGCCTGTACAAAAATTTCCAGTCTAGAAAATGAGCTATGTCCAGATCTCACTAGTAAAATAGATGTCTATAATACGCATTTCTAGTCCAGAAAAAAACTAGCCCGAAAAAATATGTGTAAAAAAAGTCTTATAACACTTTCAGAGTTGAGGTACACTTGTTATATTTAATTTAAATAACAACTTAAAAAAGAAAAATATGTTAGAAGCCCTTACTCAAAACTCAACAGATGTGACATCAATCAAACTAGCCCTAGACAACATCGCCCTATCTCTGCGATTCGTTGTATACATTGGTCTGGTAGTATCCGTGTTGTACTGTGGTAATACTATTAACAACTGGCGCAAATAAGAAACAATGAAACTACTACTCTGTAACTCTTGCGAGGACATCGTGAAACTATCAAAGACTACCAGGACCTGCCAATGCGGCGCGACTGGTGGACACTATAAGGAAGACGGAGTCAACGCGGTCTATTACGGTAATGCTACTACTATAGGTTTTGCTAATAGCGAATTTAAATATGCGTTGGCTAATAGACCTAGATATGGTAGTGGTGTAGAATTTACTGCATTCGTTATACCAGATAATGTACCGACTATTACTCATGTTGATATAGAGGATTATGAAGAAGTTGTAGATTACTATTGGGATGACGGGTTTGATGATATGATGGAAGAAGCTGAGTTAGCTAAGAAGCAGGTTAAACTAAAAAATGTATTTAAAGATGAGGAATAAAGTACTACGAATTTGTGAGAGCTGTATCTGGTTTTGTGGATGGAGTTTTATGGCATGTTTATGTGGTCTAATAGTCTACGGTGTATCATTTGCTTTTTGGCATTTGATTACGGACTTGATTGGTTAACTATGTGCTTTCAGTATAAAATGTGCGACGGATGTGCGACCGCCCTATAAAGAATGCAAATACTAATAATAAATAATAAGAAATGAAAAGATGGAATAAAATAAAAGAACAGAGCTGGCTAGCTTGTATGTTAGTGGGCATCTCTCTACTAACCTGGGCAGTTGCGCAAGGCGAAGGTTTTGTAGGTCATATCCCACTGGCTTGTATACTCCTTGTTATTGGAGTTAGCGCAGAAGCTAGCTGTAAAAAGTAATTATGAATAGAACAACTAAAATATATCTTAAAGAAACGCAAGGCAAGGGTATGGGAGTCTACGCAGCAGAAGATATTAAAGAAGGAGAACTAATTGAAAAATGTTATCTTATACCTGTTGATACTAAAGTATCCGAGCTAGGTATGATATATGACTATGTTTTTAATTATCCACAAGAAGGTAAGTTTATAACTTTAGTACTTCCTACTGGTGGAGGTTGTGTTTACAATCATGATGATAATCATAATGCTTATTGGATTGATAGTGAAGAGAATATGCATTTTGATTACATAGCAAAAAGAGACATTAAAAAAGACGAAGAAATTTGTACTCATTACGGTGAAAACTACTGGTTACAAATGGCTGACCGAAAACCTTATTTAAAAAAGATAACAAATGATTAATAGTGGAAGAGAATGGGACTTCATAGAAGAGAACATTCAAATAGAAGAAATATTAACAGAAGCCAATGCCTATAATTTAAAACAAGAGGTTATAACAACAGCTGCAATATTTATGAAGGATGATCCTGAGTTAGATAAGGTATCTGCCTATAATATGGCTTACTTAGAATGGGTAAAATAAATTATGACAAAAGTAATTAAAACTCAATTAAGGATTGTAATATTTGGAATCTTAGCTTTACTATTTGGTTTTATGTGTTTAAGTACAATAGAAAAATCAATAGTAAATGAAGAACCTTTAGATATACCTTGTCAAAACTTAGATGTATTAGACTCGGTAGACAATATCTTACATTGGGAAATATTAAATGATACATTGCATATTTATACTAAAAGAGATTCTGTTAGGGATGAATATGAAAGATATATGTATATTAAAAATTTAGAAAATGACAACAATTAATTATATAGCAATTTACATGCTTTGTGGTATTATCTTTTCAGCTGGGTTTGAATACTTGATGAAAAAGTTTGATACTCCAGGTAGAGAAGATACTAACAATTGGCAAAGATTCTTTTGGATCACCGCATGGCCATATTGTATGATTAAATTTATAATAGGATATAATAGTAAAGATTAACTTTCAGAATAAACCTTTATAGATTATAATTATAGTATAACAAACAAATTAAAAATGAGTAGGTACAATTCAAGAATGCACGGAATAGCTGAAGACAATCTTTATGTCGACCTCAATTGGGGATTTGATCATATTCTAGGTTATTGGTATGACATTATAGAAACTCGCAATGGTAATGAAACTGTTGTTGAAGAATGGAGCTCAACAATGGGAGGAAGTAGAAGTAAGATGTTAGAATTTTTGATAAAGTATAACTTACCAGAAGAACACCGTAGTATGGTTGGTTTAGATATGCAATTCTAAAACGAATGCCGCTGTGGTGGAATTGGTAGACACGACAGACTTAAAATCTGTTTTGCCGAATGGCGAGTGAGGGTTCGAGTCCCTCCAGCGGTACCCAAGATAAAAAGATATGAATACAAAACTATATAGAGGAAACGGATACATTGGTGGTGTATGCCAAGGTTTAGGAGAATGGTCAGGAATACCTTCAATCTTATGGAGAGTAGCCTTTCTATTTGTTATACCTGCAGCTTTATGCATTTATTTAGTTTTATGGATCTTTCTTAAAAAGAACTTTCAGAATTAATGCAAATAGATTATAATTATATTATAACAATTAAACTATAAAATAACATGGCAGAAATTAAAAAAGGCGATAAAGTAAAATGGATTAGACCAATGACAGCAGTACCTCACCCAGAAGGAAAGACTTGCAGAAAAGGTGAAGTACTTCCAGTATTTAGAGATAAAGAATTTATTGGCGAGGTAATTACATTCTGTGGAAATGGAAAAGTACAAGTTTGACCTGAGTGTTTAAAGTGTAAACTACCAAAAGGAATACTTTCTTATTTTGATCAAAACATTGATAGAGAAAAACTAACAAAAATTTAATAATGGCAGCTCCGGAAGAATATGAACTAACTGTAAACGATTCCAAAGAAGTTTGGTGGGCAACTACTAAAGAATATGATTTGGAAATTGATGGACAAAATATAACTGTTAGGATTGCAGAAAATCCTAAAGGAACTGAATTCTTTGAATGGGATGCAGAATCAGGATTTTCAGAAGCAGATACAGATGATGGCTTAATGGCTGTTGTATATGAAGCTTGGTCAAATGGAGAATTAGAATAATATGATGAATCATTTTGCAAATAACGGTAAAGAATACTTGAAAAAGATTAAAGAAAATAATATGTATAGACAAGGAAGATCTAAGGAACAATTAAGAGCTAGTTATATAGGAGCTTTTATTGCAATCATAGGATTAGCTGTTACACTAATAATAGCAGTTATAACATCCTAATCATCTGGACCAGTAGCTCAGCTGGATAGAGCACCTGCCTTCTAAGCAGGCGGTCATAGGTTCGAATCCTATCTGGTTCACCGCGACTCGGGATGTATCTCCTCAAGCTTATACCTTGTAGAAAGAGTAATTGGTTACATATGGGTTCAAGTCCCATCTTCCCGACCTTAATCTAATAAATATAAAAACAAAAACTTAAATATGCTAATAATCAAAAAAGGAGAAAAAGAATCAATCGACAAAGTATTAAAAAAGTACAAAAGAAAATGTAGAGAGACTAGGCTCCTTAAAGATATTAAAGCAAGAAAAGAATTTGTTAAACCTTCCGAAACTAAAAGAAAGCAAAAACAAAAAGCAATATACCAGCAGAAGCAAAATAATAAATGAAAGCAACTGATTTATGTTTAGATTGTGGCTTATGCTGTAATGGTACATTATGGCCAGGTGTATATGTCGAAGAATCAAAACATCATTTATTTAAAAATGTTGTAAAGGAAAAAACTAACTTTGGTTTTTCCTGGCAAGTCCCAGGTGGCTGTGAACAGTTAGACAACTGTAATTTATGCAAGATTTATGAAAACCGCCCATCCAAATGTAAAGAATTTACATGTGGTGTTTTAGAAGAAGTTAAAAGAAATGAAATTTCCTTTGCATATGCAGAATTGCTAATTAAAGATCTTAAAAATAATCCTAACGATGAAACTCTAATCAAAAGGTTTAAAAATTGTTAATAACTTTTTGAAAATAACGTGAATTTATGGTTCAGAATTCGAATAAATTGTTTATATTTATATTATAATAATTAAAACAAAAACGGAACTATGGCAACATTAAGAATTTTTACTCAGTACTACGAAAATTACTCAGACACTCAAACTCCACATTGGAAACCAAAAGGTGGGCAAACATTTATCATCAAGGATATTGAAGGTGATATGATTACGTACTGTGACAATCTAAAAGAGGTTTGTTCAAACCTTGTATCTGCAAAAAGCAATGAACATGCTAAATATGAATATAGAGAACATGAAGTTGACTTTATCGGCGACGAGGAAATCTCTGTAGCAGAACTTACTAAAGAAATAAGGGATCAGTTTAACAATGAAGGGAAATATGCAACAAATGATATACCTGGATTTGAAGGTACATTAGAAAACCTAAATAAACTCTGTGATGATATGATTAGTCATGCAAACAGTTCAGGTACTGTAATTGAATGCTCTGCTGATTTAGATAATGAATGGGCTAATGAATCAGAGTAATATGAAAGCAATGAAAAAATACTTAAAGAATATTGAATCTATAGATATTGTAATGATTTTTGCAATCTGTCTATATGCAACAATTTTATTGTTCACAATAATAAAATGGATTTAGATAACGACATAACCATTAATGTTTTGGAAGAAAAGTTATGGGATCATTATTCCGAACTTCCAAACCCTTTATGGTATGCACAACCAATTAAAACAAAAGATATGAAAAAAGACGTAGTAATATTTGACCTAGACGGTACTCTTGCTCTTATTGATGATAGGAGAAAACTCTCTACTAAATCAAATGGCAAAATGGATTGGGATACATTTTTTGATCCTGATAATATTAAATTAGATTTACCTAACCACTCAGTTATTGAAATGGCAAAAACTTTAGATGCACAAGGGTTTACTATTGTTATATTCTCAGGAAGGAGTAAAGCTACTAAAGATGCGACAGCCGCATGGTTGGATAAACATAATGTTCCATTTAATATAATGAAGATGAGACCGACTGGCCATCCGTGGGCATTTATGCCAGATGATAAGTTAAAGCAAGGTTGGTTGGATGATATATTTCCTGGTGATAAAAAGGATAGAATACTTTGTGTATTTGATGATAGAACTAAAGTAGTAAATATGTGGAGGGATAACGGCTTAAGCTGTTTTCAAGTAGCTCCTGGTGACTTTTAAAATAAAGATATGGAATTTAAAGATTTAAAATTTAAAAAACAAACCCATGGTGGTGTTGGAACCACTGCAAAATTTAAAGATGTAACTATAAGTATTCAGGCTGGTAGTTTTGTCTATAGCACCCCACGAGAAGATGGTCTAGACTCCACTGAGTACTGTTCATTTGAAGTAGGAATATTTGAAAATGGTAAGGGTGGTGGTTTTGTTACAAGTAAATATATTGATTGTGGTGAAGAGCTTGTTGCAGGGTGGGTATCAAAAGAAGAAATTGAAAATGTTTTACAAAAATTAAATTAAAGAAAATGAAAATATTACAAAAGATAGCATGGTTAACTAGAAAGTGGAATTTATCAATAAGACTGCTTGACTTACAATTACATGATGGAGATAACTCTTGGGGTTTTCATCTACTAGCAATTAGATATAACTATGCGGCATATTCACTATTAGCATTTGAATGTAGATTACCTAACGGTGCAGAAGTTAAACAGTTTGTAGTAGACCATGTAGACATTTTATTTTTAAGACAGCCTCTTAATGATTGGGCTTGTGACTTAGAAGAAAACAACATGTGGTCTGGTAGAACCCCAACTAAGTTAGAAGAGATTGCAATTAATTTAGTTGGTACAATCTTTAAATAAATTGTTAATAACTTTTAAAAATAATTAGAGAAGTATGGCTACAATCGCGAAAAATTGATTATATTTATACTATATTAATAATTAAAAAATAAAACATGAGTAAGTATCAAGAACTATTACAAAACCCACCAATATTTACAGAACTTTACGACAGTGAAAATCTAAGAGAAGTTATTTTTGAAACTATTAGCTGCATGTGTGATAACAAACACTTCCTAAAATTCAAAAAGAATTCTGATGGTGATTTTAAAATGAACGGAAATGGACATTCACTTAGCAATTGGTCTATGAAACATACTCCTCATGATATTGAATGGGAAGCTGATGATCAAAATTGGGGCGCAGTTGTAAATATGATTAATACTGGAACTTCAAAGATATCAACTGTTAAGTGTAGATAATGAATTGTATTAAATGTAAAGAAGAGATTCATGCTGCAAGACTAAAAGTTTTACCTAAAACTAAAGTTTGTGTTAACTGCTCAACTGCAGAGGCAGTTAGTTGTGTTGATGTTATCTATCATAAAACAGGAAATACAATTCAAATCATGGATAAAGAATCTGCTGATAAGATAAACAAACTTGCTAAGAGAAGCGGTTTTGGGATCATGGCAGGTATGAAAGGTGGAAGCGGCGGTGCAACTAAAATTACATCACTTGGTAATGTTGCAGTATGGAGAGTACCAACTGAAGAAGATTACCAAAGAGCATTAAAAAGAGTAGGAGAATTAATTGATTTAGAAAATCGCGAAAAGTGTTTAAAATATGCACAACAGCAATATGATAGTAAGTTAATTAATTCTAAGCATCTTTATAATCTTAAAACAATAATAGATACATTATTACCCTTACCAAAAAAGAAAGAGGTTGTTAGAGATGAAACTTTAGATGAAGAAGTAACTCATGCATTTAGAAATTGGAAAAACTCAAAAATATACAGATAATGAAAAATGTTTTATTAGTATCAACGTTTTTAGTAACTATGACGGGTTCACAGGAGATTGCACAAAGTCATGTACAAGATGTTTTAAAGGAGGAGGTTGAAATGTTTAATGAAATTATGGAGGAAGAAGTTAACCTCATCAACGGAAAGATAGATAACCGAGAAGAGTTAATAGAAGCTATGGCTTTTGTAGAAAGCGGTGGTAATCCTGCAACAATTGGAGATATTAATTTAGGCACACCTTCAGTAGGACTTTTACAAATCAGGCCTATTATGGTTAGAGAAGTAAATAGGATACTAAGAAAACAAGGATTAGATAAAAGATTTAAAAATAGTGATAGAAAGAGTGGTGATTTATCAATTGAGATGTTTAATATCTGGGCTGATGCTTATCACTTAAAAAGTTCCTATGAAAAGATGGCTAGGAATTGGAACGGTGGACCTAAAGGATACAAGAAATCTGCAACTGCTCATTATTGGAAGAAAGTTCAAAATTATGTAACATTAAATTTATAAGATATGGTAATAGTAAAAGTAGTATATATGAATGGGAAAGAAACTGAATACGATGTTGATTACCCAAAGGCATACATAGCAAAAATTATGGAAAGTGAAAATGACTTAATGCCAGACAGAAAAGCAGTAAAAGAAATTTATGCTAGCTCAAAACTTATTGCAGAATTTATAGGATCTGAATTAAGACTAGTAGAGCCTAAATCTAAAAAGACCGCAGGTATGGGTAGGTACAAAGGTCATACAGTTCCAGCAGGTTGTGATGTTGGTCAATATGCAATTGATGAAGCTCTTAAAATAGCTCAAGATTTAAAAGATCAGATTACAGCTGAAGAAGATTGGAATGAATATCAAGCAGAAATCTTGCATGCTCAAAAAATGATAAAAGAAAACATATGGGTGATGGATCATACTGGTGGAAATATAGAAATAACTTACTCTTGAAGTTATAAGGTTCTCGAGAGTTGAACCTAAACAAAAATTAAGCTCTCTATATAATTAAACAAAAAAAGATGAAGAAGATTTTATGGATGTTAATGGTTTCGCTTGGCCTACAATTACAAGCACAAAACAATTTATGTGACTCATTATCATATACCTCAATGGAAGGTTTACCTTTAATGGTGTCTGGGAGTACTAATGGACTATCCCCTAATATGATAGATTCTATAGATTGGAACTTTACAGCATGTAATGCAATAACATGCTATACACCACAAGGTAATAACCCTTATTCATTTCCACTAATCAATATGACAGACACAGTTAAATTATGTTATGATGCTATTGTATATTGGTTTGGAACTGCTACTTTATGTAATCATTGTGATTCATTAATCTATGATTTAACTGATAGTACTTGGGTAGCTTATAATAGAATGGGTAATCCAACTAACATAGAGGAATTAACTTCTACCGAAAAAGTTGACTATAGGATATTTAATGTATTAGGTAGACAATTAGTAGAGGCTCCGATTGGAGAAATGTATATTCAAAATAAAAAGAAGTATATTAAGCTTAAATAATAAAAAGCTATAAGACTAAAAGGCCACTCATTGAGTGGTCTTTTTTAGTTTATTTAAAATTCTTAAATAATGGGATGTGGTTTTCATTAGTCTCTTCCCAGTGTGGACTTTTTATTTCACCTCTTACTGGATGTACACCATCATATCCTTGGTATTCTGGGGTATCATAAGCGTTGGTATTTTTGCCATCCGCTAAATCATCAAACATTTGTTTAAACTGAGCAACGCTCCCTTTGTAATGTCTTATTGCATTTTCATCTTTAGTTTCTTGTGGGTCCATTATCTGTTTAATCTTTTTACTATTTTATCAAGAATTAAATCAAATGCATAACCTGCACCAGGATATCCGGCATCAGTTCTAAATTCAATTATTCCTTCTCTTTTAAATTCTTTATTAAGAGCATCTTCTAAATTTTGCTGTATATGAAAATTAGGTAATCCTTCCAATTGATCTAAAGCTTTAGAATCTCTAGCCATTAGAATAAGTTTACCTGCAGTATCTCTTGTAGATCCAGGCATAGCTTTAAAGTTGGCTACAACAGAACCTTTTTCTTTATGAGGAATTACAACCTGGAAATTCTTTTCATTTAAAAAGCTATTAAAATTACTTATCATTACTTTTTGTATTTTTGTTTAAGCTGATGAATTTGTGTTTGGACTTTTAATCTTTGTAAATCCATCTTATCTAAAGATATTCTTAATTGATAATATTGAACAGCAAAAGGATCTTCTCTATCTTGTGCAGCTCTGAACCTTTCAATATTTTGTTGTTCTCTTCTCTTTAATCTTTCAGCAGTTTCATTTGGATTAAATTCATGTTTCTCTGCTTCATCAATTCCATCTTTACCATCCATAGTATCATGAACTGAATTTAGATTTTTAACCGAGTCTGAAATTTTAGAATACATCCAAGCATCCAATTGTTGGCCTTGTGACATCCTATCTTTAATCATATCTGCGTAATCACCAATTCTTTCTAAATCAGTATTTGCCATACTATTAAGATTGTCAATAGTATTGTCATTTTCATTAAAAGATTCAAATCCTGGTATTAAGTCTATGCTTGCCATATTAAAATGTTGATTTAATTATTAGATCTTG
>Ga0115571_1000776_pt1 | contig 23552 bp, 14 predicted proteins | sample COGITO_mtgs_1205_FD_87293 | JGI IMG/M metagenome (GOLD analysis project Ga0115571, IMG submission 87293) | Pelagic marine microbial communities from North Sea - COGITO_mtgs_120531 | ecosystem: Environmental > Aquatic > Marine > Epipelagic | place: Germany:Helgoland, sampling site Kabeltonne...
CCAAACGGGCGGCTCTCTCGGGTGCGCCCTGATCGCCCCCGTGCGTTCCTCCTTTCGCGCGGTTTCGCGCGTCGCCGTTACGTGCGGGATGAACGACGAAGGTTCGGAGCCGTCGTGCAAAAGTGCGTCGACGGTGTTCAACACGGCGTGAGTCTTCACCCGCGCCGCTCGTGTCTGAAATCAAAGGTCCAGACGCGCGGAGATATCTCGGGTCGAGAGAGGCTGAGCGTGAAAAAAGTTGCAGCCGACCAAAAGTCGGCCGGACACTGGCGGCGGTTGGAGTAAAAAGCGACAATTTGCCCTTTTACCCCATCCGGCGCGCCTCGACTGCACACGGAGCGGCGACGAGTGTACGGTGAACGTTCATCGGCGATGATTAACCCCACGAGCACGGCGACGCTCGCCACCTCGATTCCCGCGGTGGGCGGCGCGCATTTCGCGTCCCGCGCCACCGCCGCCCGCGCGCCCCGGGCGGCGGCGAGCGAGGGCAAGGGCAAGGGCATTTTCGCCGTTCCCCGCCGCGCGCGTCTCGTGAAGACGCGCGCGGCGGCGGATTCCGCGCGCGGCAAGACCCTCCCCGGCAACGGCGAGGACGACAGGCCCTTCTTCGACGCCAAGGAGGCGTACGACGTGTCGGGGTACAAGAACTTCAAGTCCAGGAAGGAACTCGCGGATGCCGCGCTCCTCGACCGCCACTGGTACCCCACCAACCCGGAGTCCAAGACCTACCAGCGCACCGTCCGCCGCAGCTTCACCCTCGTCGGCGTCGGCCTCCACTCCGGCGAATGGGAGACCGTGCGGGTGTGCCCCGCCCGCGCCGGCGAGGGCAGGTACTTCGTCCGCGTCGCGCCCGGGACAGTCCCGAAAGAAGACGATACCGAAGGCGGAGCGTTCGCTCGCGAGGGGCTCACCGAGGAGGAGACCGAGGACATGCTCCTCGAGCAGCTTCGCAGCATGCTCAACAACGACGGCGAGGATGAAGGCGCGGCGGAGCGGGTGAAGGAGCTACGGGCCAAGGTGGAGAGCGCGGCGGAGTCGCCGGGTGATTTCGGCGGCGACGGCGAAGTTCGGATCCCGGCGGCGGCGGCGCTCGTGCGGGACGGACTCACGCTGTCCATGGAGATCGCGAGCGACGAGACGAACGGCGTGATCAAGTGCGAGCACTTGCTCTCCGCGCTCGAGGCGATCGGCGTGGACAACGCGAGGATCGAGCTCGAGGGATCCGGCGAGGTTCCCATCATGGACGGCGGGTCCTACCAGTTCTCGTACGAGTGCTCCCGCGTCGGCCTCGTCCCCGCCACCGCCGACGGATCCGACGCGCGCGTGCCCCGCATGGCGTGGCGACCGTCCGAGATGATCACCGTGCGCGAAGGCGACGCCTTTCTGCAGTTCATCCCCGACGCCGTCACCAAGCTCACGTACGGGGTCGACTTCACGTACAAGTCCACCGCCATCGGTAAGCAGTGGGAGAGCTGGACCCCGTCGGAGGATGGCGATTACGTGGACGTCATCGCACGGGCCAGGACCTTCGGAACAATGGCGGACTACATGTCTTATTTCCGCGCGGGGATGATCCGCGGCGGCGTGGAGCACTGCGCTCTCATCGCCAACGGGGACAAGTTTTGGAACCCGCCCATGATCCTCCCCAACGAGAACGCCAGGCACAAGATCCTGGACCTCGTGGGCGACCTGTCGCTCATGGCGGAACCCGGGATGGCGGGCGTGCCCATCGGCCACGTGCTCGCGTACAAGGGTACGCACGCCCTTCACGCCAAGTTTTTGGCGGCGTTGGCGGCGGCGCCCAAGGAGAAGGTTCCCGCCGAGCTGTGGGCGCACGACGACAAGGAGATCTTCAAGGGCGAGATGGTGGACGCGAAGGTGCCGGTGGAGCCCGACGAGTACCCCACGGGTTAAAGGAGGGCGGCGATGGGGCTTTGTAACTCGAGATACGTTTCATTGATATCATACGGCGCGACGCGGTTGCCAAAACAATTGCCAAAATTTTAAACGTTTTTTCTCGGGCCTGGGAGTTGGAGAACGCGTGGGTTGGACGCCGATCCCGCGCGTATCCGAGCGCCGTGTGACCCGATACGAGCGTGGAATTAGCCAGGTTAAACGTTCCGCCGCCCGTTTGGGTCCACTCCGCGCAGACGTCGGCCGTGTAGACCGCCGCGGCGCACATGCGAGCGTCGGTTCGCACACGCATCATTTCGCCTTTGCCGTCTTGGGCTTCGGCTTGGACTTGACCTTTCGCGTCTTGTCCTTCATCTTGAGGGCGGCGACGCCTCCCGCGGTGCCCACGGCGGAGGCCCCGAGCAGGTTCGCGACGAGCGCGCTCGCGCACATGGGACAAGGCATGTCGGTCGAGTGTTCAAGGTGCGTGTCGGTGCTGTTGAAAAGTGTGGAAAGCGCGCCAAGAAATCGAGATCTCTTCCGAGGCCGTGACCGAGTGAGCGACCGAGGCCCGTTCTTCGCCCACCACCCCCAACGCTCGTGTTTTCATCGAGGCTTGAAAGCGTTCCCGAATCGAGCCCCGATAGAGAGTTCCTGAAAAAGCCAATGAGCGTTTCGTTTTCCGGTGAACCCCCGGTCAAAACGAATCGCCCGCCACCTGGATCGCCCGAAGCGAATCCTCTCCGGCGAAAATGCCGTCAGCCGCAAAGTGGACTCGAGGGAGGCTTCGCGAAAAAGCCAAAGTTTTCGCTTTCGTTCATCTCCACGGTTTACAAAACCCAGGATTTGTATGGGCAAACGTCGATGATTTCAAAAACTCGGGTCGTAAACCGTATTTCACGATTCACACCCTCACCACGACATCGTTCGAAATCTGAAAAGACCTCCCCGCGGATTGGATCGGGAGCGGGAAAAACGAGGAACCACAGCCGCGGAGAGTGCATCGGATTCGCGGTCCCGCGCAGGTTTTTTCGGTGAAAGCCTGCGAAAAAGGCTTTTTCGTGCCTTCGCGTCACCGACGCGCATTCTACGCCCGCACCGCGCGCAACCGCGGTATCCTCGCGTCGGTCGATGGTCCCGGCGCCTAGTTTTTACGGGCGTGGAAGTGGGTGGAGGCGAAGCAACAGCGGACGCATGATCCGCCATGAGCCGGAGCCGGAGCCGATGGGGCCCTCCATGCTCCTCGAGAAGCTACCGGCCCACGTTCTCCGAGACGTCTTCGGTTTTTTGGGACCGGGCGACGTCGCGCGCGCGGCCTGCGCGTGCAAGACCTTCAAGCAGGTCGCCCGATCCGAATCCCTGTGGCGCAAGCTCCTCTCCGAGAAGCTCGGCAGCCAGGCTTCGATCGTCCTGCCCAAGGCGCTGCCCAACGAACGGTGAGTCAGTCGATCGATGCCACCGCCGCAAAAGCGCTTTTCCTCCTCTTGAAATTTCTTCGTTCACCGTGTCTCATGCTTCACGCTGACCGCGCTCGTCGCCCCGATACGCAGGTACCCTCACGGCGACATGGTCGTGGAACCCGCTTGGAAGGAGATGTTTCAGTTCTGGATGAACCCCGAACCGAACTCGTACTCGTGGATGGAGCACGCGAAGGGCGAAGGTGAGGAGCGGTCGAAAACCGCCGACGCGATTCCCGTCAACTCTTGAGTTAAAATTTGACTCGACACGCGCGAGATCCAACGACCGACGACCCCGCCCCACGCATCGACTGACACCCGCCTTCCGTTCATCCGCAGAGCTCGAGAATAGGGGAAAGTTCGCGGCGAGGTACCTGCATCGCTGCACCGCCATCGGGGTGAGTATCCCGCCCTCACGCGCGCCCTTCGCCCGCCCGAATCGTCCCTCGGTTACCAAACCACCGCCGAGTCGGATTTATCCGTACCGCACACTTTAACCCGCCAAAACGCGCGGCTGCCAAAAAACTAACCCCGTTCGCTCCCCCCCTCCGCCTGACTCATCGCAGGACGGCAACAAGATCCTGCTCTTCGGCGGCCAGGGCAGCGGCGCGGACTTTTTCAACGATCTGCACCTGCTCGACCTGCGGAAGAAGTCGTTGCAGCTCGAGCAGCTGGACGCCGCCGGCGACCCGCCTTTCCCGCGTTGCTCCGGAACGCTCACCGCGGTTTCCGTGACGGGAATCCCGGGCAGCGAGGTGGTGGCGCTCTTCGGCGGCTCGCAGGGGTTCTTCGAGGGCTTCTCCAACTCCCTCTGCATCCTCCAGGGCGACGAGAACGTCAGCATCAGCGACGCGGCGAGCCAGCACAAGGGTCTCACGTGGAGGGAGCCGCTCGTCGTCGCGGCGGATCCCGACGACGGCGTCCCCGACGCCCGGTGGGGTCACAGCGCGGTGTCCTGGAACGGCAAGCTCGTGCTCTTCGGCGGCAGCAACACCCAGCACTGCTTCAACGACACCTGGGTCCTCGACGTGAGCGTCAACCCGCGGGAATCCACGGACTCCAGAAGGCTTCTGGCGACGTGGAAGAAGCTCAAGCTGGGCGGCGACGTGAGGCCGCCGTCGAGGGCGGGGCAGACGGTGAGCCTCGTCGGCGACGCCCTGTACGTCTTTGGCGGGTGCCACATCAGCGACGTGTTCAACGACCTGTGGCGGCTGGACCTACGCACGAGCGCGCCCACCTGGGAGAAGCTCACCGTCGCGGGCACGCCCCCCGCGCCCCGGGTGGGTCACGCGGCGGTGGTGCTCGGCGACCGCATCGTCTTCTCGGGCGGCCGCGGCAGCCCCACCGCGGGCGCGAGCGGCACCTACGCGACCGCCGACCAGGGCCTCGCCACCATGCAGGGCCTGACGTTCTTCGAGGGTGGGTTCGCGATGCTGGACATCTCGCGCGGTACGTGGATGCCCATACAGCATCCCAACCGCAACAACCACGTGTACCTGCGGGGGGACGACGATCCGGATGCCGACATGGAGGAAGCGGGTGCCGAGGACGAGGTCTGGGAGCACCGCACGGGCCACGTGATGGTGCCGGCGAAGGACGGTTTACTCGTCATCGGAGGCTTGGCGTACAACGGGGAGTTTCAGAACGACGTGCAGCACATCAGGGTGTTCTGAGACTAGGGTTGGAGGGTGATTGGGGGTGACGGGACGACTGGTTCGTCCAAACACTTATTCTTTTCGTTGCACGAGTCTCGCGCAACGCCAGAGACACGCGCCTCGTGTCTTTGCTACGTATAGATAACGATTATTCCGCACGTGGTCAACTTGTTATTACACACTACGCTGTTATTGCGATGTCGGGGTGACCTTGACGACGATCAGAACCCCGCGGGCTTGCCCAGACCTTTGCTGACCATCGCCAAAGCCTTGTACCTGAACCCCATGCCCGCGCCCTTACCGGCGCCCTCCGTCTTTCCGCCCTCGCCCAGGGCCCCTTCCTCGCCGCTCACCAGCCTCTCGCATCCGGCTATGAGCCTATCCACCTCCTCCTCCGTCGAACACTTCTCCACCATCTTCTCGAGCCACTGCCCGATGCCGAGACCGAAGAGCAAGTCCCGCTGCGTCACCGGCCCGAAGCACTCAACCCCCGAGTCCTTCCGGCACTCAATCACCCGCCGCATCGCACCGAAGTCAACGTACGCCGAAAGATCCGCACGCCCCGGATCCGTCAGCACGTCCACGAACTCGTGGTCCTTGATCGCCTGCAGGGTATCCCCGAGCGGACCCTCCTCGCCGTAATCGATCGCGATCGCCGCGCCGCCGTGTCGCTCCAGCCGAGCCGCTATCCTCTCCCAGATGGCGAGCGAACGCGGGGAGATCTCCAGCTGCCTCAGACCGTCCCGCGCGGGCGCGTCCACGCCTTCCAGCCTGCGCGGGACCATGAGCGCGCCCGCGGGGGTGAGACCGGGCGACAACACCATCTCGAACGCCGACGTGTCACCACCTGCTTCCTCGTCCTCGCCATCCTCGTCCGAACTTTTGGCGAGGTCCCCGCGCATCGACACCAGTCGTTCGCACCAGCCCCTCTCCGTGCGGGTGAACTGGTGCACCGGCATGGCGTCGAAGAACTCGTGCGCGATGAGTATCGTGGGACCGGGGGGCACGCCGTCCAGGGTCTCGTGCCACTCGACCACCGCGCCGTTGATGCCGCTGACGCCGACGTCCACCGGGTCCAGCCCCAACTCCTCCGGCGTGGATCCTTCACTCGACCCTCCAACTCCTTCGTCTCCAACGTCACGTATGGGGTTCTTGGGGACCCGTACCTTCTCGAGCATCGATCGGTGGGGGTTCTCAGCGACGTCATCGCCCGTCTCCTCCTTGGGCCCGCACTTGAGCGTCTCGCGCTGCGCCGTCCTGTTCGCCGGTGACACGTCCACCATGTGCACCGTCGCCGCCGCCGTGAACTCTGGAAGGTTCTTGGTCCCGCGGAGTAAATCCCCCATCAGCGTCCCGCGCCCTGGCCCGAGCTCCACGATGCGCACGGTGGACGGCTTACCCATGCTCTCCCACGTCCACGCCGCCCACGCGCCCATCAGCTCTCCGAACGCCTGCGACACCTCCGGTGACGTCGTGAAGTCGCCTTTTTTCCCAAAGACGTCGCGGTGCATGTAGTAGCCAAACTCGGGATGCGTGAGGCACTCCTGCATGAACTCCGCCAGGGTGATGGGCCCGCCCCTGAAGCGTATGATGGACGCGAGGTGTGCCTCCAGGCCCGTCAGATCTTCTGCGTGTGAAGACGACGACGACGACTTCTGCGCTCGTTCGATGGTTCGGAATAGTCCCGCGCGATCGATGGCCACCTCGAGCGCGCGTCTCTTAGTGCCGTCGGGGTCGGCGTCGTCCGTGTCGCCGCCGTCGCCCCACCCGGGGGGTACGACGGGGGGACGATCACTCGCGCGGGGCGCGTCACTCCCGGCGAACCCGCGCGAGTTGACAACGCACCGAGGGAGGATGAGGCGTCCAATCCGAGATTGGTTTGATGATGATGACGTCCTCTCCGGGTGGGAGACGAGGGTCCCTGCGTCGACGGGGCGTCTCCATCCCGGGTGAGACAGCGCAAATCCGTTGGAGGGAGGTTGACGCGATGCCGCGAGCGCCGCGCGGGCGACCCGGCGGAACCCTCCCATCGGGGCTGCCTCGCTAATGGCGACGGGGGTGCGACGGAGACGGGTTCATCCTGGTAACAGCACGGGAGGCTCAACCGACCGAGTCGAGTGTCCGACCGGTCAAAATTGGTGACTCGGCCAGACCGTACTTTTCGGGGTCTATTATCCCAAAAATATCCATTTTCGGTTGACATCGGATTGGGGTTTGGCGGTGGCGCGCACGCGCGAGCAGTCTTCAACTTTTGTAAATTTGAAGACGAGCCACGAACGGATCACGCTCTCGCACGGCCCAACCCCGTGGTTGGGAATCTCGGCTAAGGGACGCGGTAGACGCGCGCGTGTCTCGCGACCACAGCGTCTCGCGCGACCGCTTCGCGGCGCGTTCGAACGTAAAGAGCCCGTACGTGCACCAACCGCGGATTTTCGCCGAGCCTTCTCACCGAGGCGGACGGAACCCCGGGTTTTGGGAGGCGCGCACGCCCAGGGCCATTAAAGAAGAGGGGGCTCGAAAGGGTGCTTTTCATAGAGCCCCTTCCGTGGCGGGTGTAGAGTCGAGGGGTCGAGTGAATCGGCAGCCTCAGGGTTTCGGGGAGCGCGAGGATCGCAGAGATGGTAGGCCCGGCGGCGACCGCGTCCAACCCGCTCGCGGCCGCGAACGCGCGCGCGGCGCCCGCGGGGCCCCGCGCCACCAGGGGGCCTCGCAACAACAAACCTCTAACCGGCGCATGGTCTCGGCGGCTGGCGAGGGGCGACTCGGGAAGGGGGCGCGCCGAGGCGCTCGCGCCGTGCGCCGCGCTGGGCGGTAAAAGGCAGGAGGGCAAGGGCGACGTCGGCGACGGCACGGGGCCCCGCAGGATCCCGCGATCGTTCGTCGCGGGAGCCTCCGCGGCGTCCCCCGTCCCGCGCTCCCCGTCCCCCGAGCCCTCGCCAATCTCCGTCACCCTGGGCGCGATTCAAGGCGACCCGGTCTCCCAGGCGGTCGTCGAGGACGCCCCGTCGCGATCCAAGAAGGGTGGTAAAAAATCGGCACGGTCCGGGAAGTCCTCGCACACCGGGGTCGTGTCCAGGTACCAGAAGGACAAGCAGTACGCGCAGGCGGCGCACCTGGAGGGGGTGCGGCAAGGGTGGCCCCTGACCAAACTCCTCGATCAGCTCCCGCCCATCCCAACCGCCGCGGATATCAACATGTCCACCGCCAGGCCCCACCTCCAGCTGTACGAAACGTTGGTGGACTGCGGCAGGCTCCACAACGCCCTCGAACTGTTAAGGGCGCTCAAGTCCGCGGGGCTCAACACGGTCGGCGGGCGGGTGAGTAACAAGGCGTTTCTGCGGCAGTGCGCCAGGCGAAGCGCGGTCGCCGTGGCGTTTGATTTCGTCTCCTTTGTGGACTACCCCGACGTGCGCCTGTACAACATGCTGCTGTCGGTGTGCGCCGCCGCCGCGGACAGCCGGAGCGCGTTCGCGGCGTTCGTGATGATGTACGACGCGGGTGTGCAGCCGGACGTGATGGCGTACACGACTCTCATCAGCGCTTGCGCCAAGGCTGGGGAACTGGAGAAGGCTTTCGAGACGTTTCGGCGGATGGAGATGGACGGGCTGGAGGGTAACGTCGTGACGTACGGCGCGCTCATGGACGCGCTGTCCAGGCGCGTGATGGAGCTCACCAAGGCGTCTAAGAAGGGTGGGGATGGCGGGCACTCACCGGGCGCCGGCGTCGACGGGGTTAAGCTCGACGGCGGGCTAAACTCCAACGCCGAATCATCGATCGACGGCGGCGAGGTGGCGGCGACGCTGCGGCGGTGCTTCGACCTTCGCGAGGAGATGAACGACGCAGGGGTGGCGCCGGACGGTACCATGATCAACACCATCCTCAGCGCGTGCGGCAGAGCCGCCGAGGTTCGGGCCTTAGCCCCAGATGCGCTCCAAAAGGCTTTCGACCTCTACGACGAGATGGAATCCTCCGACGAAGATGAACTGGCGCCCGACGCCTACACCTACAGCGCCCTGATCAAGGCGTGCGTCAACGCGGGTCAGTCTCTGCGGGGCCTGACGCTGTACGACCGCGCCATGGACCCGGCTGCCCGCATCGAGCCGAGCATCATGGTTTTCCAGGAGGCGATGATTGCGTGCTCGCACCTCGCGGATCTCGGCAAGGCCATGCAGATTTGGGAAGACATGAAGGCTGAGCGCGTCGCGCCCGACGCCATGCTCTACGCCACCTTGATCGCGGTCGCCGGCAGGGCGGGCGAGCGCGAGGAGGCTGAGCGCGTCGTGTTCGAGATGGAACGCGCGGGCGTCGCGCCGACCCCCGAGGTTTTCGCGTCTTTGGCGGGCATCGCCGCGAGAGCCGGCGACGGCGCCGGCGTCGAGCGCGCCATCGACGACGTCGCCGCGCGCGGCCTCGCCGTGCCGATGGAGATGTACAACGCCCTGGTGACGGCAGCCGCGAGGCGCGGCGACGTCGACGCCGCCGAGGAGGCTGTACGTCGCATCCGCGCCGCGGGGTTGACCCCCAACGGTGATACCTACCACGCGCTGATGCGAGCCGCCGGCAGCGCGGTTCGCCCGGACGCCGCGTGGCGTTGGTACGAGGATGCCAAGGCGGCGGACATGGAGATCACCCGGCACTACTTCACGATGCTCACGATCGCCAGCGGCCGGGGCGGGGATATGGAACGCATGTTCGCGGCGGAGGCGGAGATGCGATCCGCCGGGTTGGAGCCCGACGAGCAGACGTGGTGCGAGCTGCTGAGCAGCTGCGCGAGGCACGGTGACGCGTCGCTCACCTGGGACACGTACAAGCGCAGCCGCAAGGCTGGCACGGCACCTTCCGAGGTTGCGCTCAACATCCTCATCGGCGTCACCTTGCTCAAGATTCGCGCCCTCACAGACCCGGATGACCGCGCCAACATCGCGAGAGGCGCGGAGTGGGATCTCAAGGATGGCGCCGATGGATCCGCGAACGGACGGAACGAACCGGAATGGACCGAGTGGGCCGATCGCGCGATCGCCGCGTACCACGAGGCCACCGTCGCGGGGGTACGCCCGCGGCTGGCCACCTTTTCCGCGATGCTCGCGTGCTTGAGGCCGCCCACGCTGCCCTCGCTCCGAGCTGTTGATCGCGAGACCAGGCCCGGGTCGCAGGCTGAGTCGCTCGCCAGAGCGGTGTCCCACGAGGATTCTTCGCACGAGGATGCGCGAAAGTACTACCCGCTGCGGGCGCTGATCATGTACGAGGAGGCTCAGGCGATCGGCGTCGTTCCCAAGTTTAGCACCGAGATGGATTCGGTGTACGACATCCGGAAGTTTCCCCCCGCGGCGGCTGAGGTTGCCGTGCTCACCATGCTGCGCGTGTTCAGGCGGTTCTCCGACTCTCACGCGGGCGAGGGCGACGTGGACCTTCCCAACGTCACCTTGCGGGTGCTGTCGGACGATGAGCACGAGGAGATGATCGCGTCGGGCGACGACGAGGGCCGGCGCCTGGCGCAGACTGGGGACCGCGTCATCGTGCTCTTACGGCGCCTGCGGTTCAACTACGGCGGCTCGCTGAGCGCGGGACGGATCGAGCTGTCCGGGCACGTCGTCAAGCGGTGGCTGCAGGCCAAGCCGAGGGAGAACGACAACGCTCCCGGCTCCATGGAGGCTGGCCTGAGGCAGAACCTCCAGGACCAGGCTAGGAACATCCGCATGCAATCCTTCGACGACTCGGACGGATCTGGCTACGGCGGCGGCGCCACCGACTGGGGCGCCGTCTTTGGCCAGCGAAGCGGCAAGGGACCTGGTGGGCAGCCCGCGGGGCGGGGTCGCGGCCTCGGCGCCGGGAGCGACATCGACTTTTTCGGCGCCTCGGACAACAGGTACTCGAGCGATTCGGGCGACTCTGGCGATCAGGCGTCGGGGCGGGGCCGGAGGAATAAGTGGGTGAACACGGGGTGGGACAACGACGAGAAGGTTGACGACTGCATGATCGGGGAGCTCACGCGGATCATCACCAGTCAGGATAGCGGGGACTCGGACGACTCGGGGTCGTTCGACCCGGGCTACTCTCGGGACGGCGACTGGTGATGAACGTCGCAGAGAGGTGACCTAACATTCGGCATTGATAAAATTGTGATTCAGATTAAACCCTTACGGATATCAAACACGCACCGAGCCCCGCCCCGCGCTGTCTGTCAACGTTCACGAATCGAATACGTATCGAACGCGCACATCACTTCTTCCACCGCCGGTCCCCCCCCGCGACGCCCGCATCCTCGGCGTCGAGCTTAGCGTCCCATCTGCCGTCCTCCCGCGCGAAGACCCCGCGAAACTTTGAGTGCCCCGCGCGAGCGGCGCCTCCGTACGAGTGCGTCACCAACGTGCGCACGAACTCCTCGAAGGTGCACTCGGTCATGGCGACGAGCTCGTCGTGGTAGTTCCCCGCGTCGAAGTTGAGCTCGTCGGGCGGGACGGTACCGTGCGTGTCGCCGAAGAGCTTGAGCTTGGCGGCGTCGTGCGCTCGAGCGGCGGATTCCTTTTGGTCAAAGTTGCCCAGGAAGACGCGTTCGCCGGTGTCGACGTCCACTAAGTTGGCCTCCCACCGCGTGGTCCACGGCGGGCGTGTGACGCCGAGGAAGCCGAAGGGCCTGGGGCTGGCGGCCTGCGCGGCGGCCTCGGCGGCGCGCGTGGCGGCGGTGTGATCCTCGAAGGCGTCGGGGTCGAATACGTCCGAGTCGAAGGCGGCGTCGTGGAGGTTGTTCGGGAGGGTTCGCGCGCGCCTCAGGACGGCGCCGCGGCCGCCGCGCCACTCCGCGTCGGGCGGGTCGGAGTCGAGCGTCTCGCGCAGGCGGTCCACGAGGCTCGTGTCGTTCGGCCCACCGCCGAGCGGGGAGTGTCGGCCCCTCGCGTGCTTCCCGCCGCCGCGGACCGGGCGCCTGTTGTTTGTGACGCCGTTGATATTTCTGCCTCCCCTGCGGGCCGGGTGTTCGTGCGGGTGTTGTTCGTCCGTTGTTCGTTGTTGAAACAGCGCGCCGCCGACGTCGGTGGCGCTGCGACGGAGCTGCGATATCACCCCGCGCGTCACCCCGCCGTGGGAATGGACCGGCGGGTGCATCACGTAGGCTTCGAGGTCGTCGAACAGCGAACCGAGCGGCGGGGAGTCCGCGGCGTGGAGTCCGTCTGTTGTATCGGGCGCGCGAAGGAGTTGGCCCTCGACGTCGTCCTCCGCCGCGAGCATCTCGAGCCAGGAGCGTTCCTGGCGGTGACCGACGGACGCGCCGGGCGGATGCGACGGGTGTGCGCCGGCGGACTCGGAGCATCGCCCGGGGCTTCCGTCCTTCGGGGGGCCCATCGCTCGCGCTGGCGCGTCGCGAGAGTGAGCGGGACTCGCACGTCGAACCGCCAGTGTCGAAACTCAGACTAACAGACATCGCCACCGAATTCGGCACGCGAACGGCGACGTGACCTGGTTCGACACGCCAAACAAGGCTGGGACCTTGGACCGCGGTCGACGTGCGCGGCCCGAACCCTCTCCTTGATCGAACAAACGCCAAAACAAAAAACCAAAACAAAAAAAAACTCGGTGACGTGTTGCGTTCTCAGAACTGTCGTACGCATGACATAACAAGTCGAGCTGAACCTCGTCATCACGCGTCGCCCTTGTACGTGAACGCGTGGTGCTTCGCGCCCCTCTTACCCCCGCGGTCCTTGGTGTGGTTCCTGCTCCCACCGCCCCCGCCGCCACGCCCGCCCCGCCCGCCTTTCTTCGCCGCCTGCTGCTTGAGCCTCGCGCGGACGAGCTCCGGGTCGTTGCCCTCGTCCGCCCTGGACCGCGACGAGTACATCGACGATCCACCCACTGACCCGGGGCCTCGGGCGCGACGCGGCGCGGACGAACCCGCGGCGGAACGCGCAGCCTCGGCGTCCTTCTCCTTCCATTTTTTGCTGCGGCGCTCGGCGGCGAGCTCGTCAAACTCGTCATCATCCTCCTCCTCGTCCTCATCGTCGTCCTCCTCCTCCTCCTCCTCCTCGTCGGCAGCCTCCGCCTCGGGGTTGTCCCCTTCATCCCCGTCGCCGTCGCCGAGGACCTCCTCCACCTCCTCGTCGCCGCGCTCCACCCTGCCGAAACGTTCGCCGTCCTCATCCTCATCCTCCTCATCTTCATCATCGAGCTCCGAGTCGCCATCGAGCTCCGAGTCGCCATCGTCCAAGTCTTCATCGTCCTCTCCGTCGTTCCCCTCAGCCTCGGCATCCTTAGCGGCCTGATACTCCTCCAGTTCCTTGGACTGCTTCTGCGTGAACCCGCTCGCTCGCAGCGTCACGTCCAGCGACTTCTCGACGCCACCCCCCACGCCGTGCCCGACACCCCCGCCGGCAATCTCGAAAAACACCGGATCCTCCCGCCCGTCGTCGTCCTCCGCTGCTCTGTAGTCGAACCTTCGCAGGAAGAACTTGTGCAGGCACTTCAAGTCGCGATCGAACAGTTCCTCCGCGTTTGGGTGTTTGGTGCTCACCATCTGCGGAAAGTCGATGACGGTGATGTCAGTGGACTCCGTGTCGACCATGATGTTAAACTCGTTGTAGTCGCAGTGCACGAGACCGTGCCGCGCCAGGTTCTCCAGCTGGTCCACGCACTGCCTGTACACATTCGCCACGCCGTCCTTGAGCCTACTGGGCCCGACCTGCGTCAGCGGGGATCCGTCCACGATGGACATGAGCACCGCGTGTCTGTTGACGTCGACGGCGACGGGCACGGGGAAGCCGTTATCGCCGAGCGCCTTCATGAACGCGTGCTCCTTCAACGCGGCGAGCCTGGAGAGGTACAGCCAGCTGGTGTGCGTGGTGGTCTTCTTGATGTAGTCGCGCTTGGACTTGACCGCCCTGAAGGAGGTTCGACCGAGGCGATGGAGCTTGAGCGCGAGAGTCTCGCCTTCTTCGGTGACGACCTCGTAGACGTCGGATTCCTTCCCGACGCCGATGCGCCGCCCGACGCCGTCGATGGCGCCGCGGTTGACGAACGCCTTGATGGCGAGGTAGTCGTACCCGAGCGGCGTGAGGCGGTAGGCGTCGTACTTGCTGTTGTCGTGATGCACGAGCTTGTGCTTGAGCAGCTCGCGGATGAACTTGTACGCGCCTCCGTGCTTCAACCCCGAGATGGCGTTGATGAGCTCCACGGGGACGAGCTCGTGGTTCTTCATGCCCATCTCCACCGAGACGAGGACGCGCCAGGCGTCCTTCTCGATGTAGCGGAACACGTTGACGTCGAACTTCATCTCAGATTCGTCGGCGGCTGGCGGCGGCGGGCGCTCGGTGTCGGACCTTCAGTTCCCGCGCCTTCAGAGCCGTTATGAGGAGGCGGTGGTTCTCGTGGGGTCTCGCGTGGGCTCGCGAGTGCGTCGGCGCGTGCCTCGGGGCTCTCCGTCGCGCGGCCCGGTGTGCGAGAGCCGCGTCCTTCCACACGAGGAGGAAAGTTTTCCAGCAAATTTGGCTGCGAGAACTCGCGGCCGAGAATCAGAAATCGATGGGCGCGCAGGCCTCGAAGGGCGCGGGGGTGGCGGCGACGACCGTGCGTCGCGCGCTGCCCAAGGCGGGCGATGCCGCCGCGGTCACCGCCACGACATCCGGGCGCGCGTCGACGCGCACACAGGAGATGCTGAGGGACGACGCCGAGCGGCAACTCAAGGAGCGCCAGTCGAAGGCGTCGCCCCGATCGACGACGTCACGGGACGAGCACGCGTTCTTCCGGCCGATGGCGCCGAACGACGGCAACCTCGCGCCGGTCAAGCCCGCAGAGATCGACGTCCAGAAGATGGTCGGCGAGAAGGACCAGAACCTGGTCAAGCGCATGGACCAGCTCGCGGGGAACATGACGATGTCGCGGCTCGAGATCTCCGGGCACGTGCGCGCGCGGGAGATCGCGGAGAAGAGACGAACCGCGCAGGAAGGACGGCTCCGGATCAAGACCGCGGACGCGAGGGACATCCTCCGTAAAGCCGCGGCGAATCCAGCCCGGTTCGACGTCGCGGCCGCGGCCACGGCGCACGGCACGGACGAGGCGACGGTGGTGGAGTTGATGCGATGGTTCGAAGACGCCGACGTGGAGGACCTCGAGAACACGTCGCCGGGAGCGCCGCCGGGGTCGATGCTCAAGGTGAAGCGGACGCGCGCGGAACGGGCGGCGGACGACGCGAAGCGGAGCTCATCGTAGACTGGGTGCGAACTGAAGACTCTATAAATACATAGGCTAGCTAGTCGAGTGGGAAGGTAACCCTCGGGTTGATAACACTCGATCGAATGATAACGCTCGGGATCACAGCCTGGGGGTCATGCCGTCGCCGAGGGTCGCACCCCCGCCCCTAATTTCAGGGGTCGACGGGTTCGCCCCCCGCACCGGGGTCCCCTCCGCGGCCATCCGTTCCGTGAGCAGCGCCACGAGCTGGTCAACCTTCCCCTCCATTCGCCGCTGAGTCTCCTCAACCTGCTGCACCCGCCGGGCGAGCGCCTTACCCTCCGCCGCGGCCCACCCTCCGCCGCCGCCGCCGCCAGCCCTGGACGACCGGACCCTATCCATGTGCTCCTCCTTCTCGCGCTCGACCTCCTCGGAGAGGACAAAGTTGAGCGTCGGGTCCATGCTGCCCTGCATGCTGTCCTGAGCCTCGAGCTGGCCCTCGGAGAGGAACTCCGCTTTGTCCTTGCCGTCCTTGACGTTCCAGGACTCCAGCCTCTGCAGCGATTTTCCGGGCTTAGGCCTGGACGGCGGGAGGTCGCCGACGGTATCCTCGCCGTCGTCAGCCCCGGCGGGTGCCTCGCCGAGGATCCGCTTCTTCGATTGCGGCGACATCATCCCAGCCGGGTTCTGAGATGCGATGAACTCGTTCATGGTGAGCTTCGGTTGTCTCACCCGCGCCTCCTCGAATCGCTTGAACAGCTCCTTGCGCTTGTAGTACGAGTCGTGGAGGAGCCGCTGCATGTGTGGGTAGGAGTCCAGCAGCACGTCGACGTCCTCGCGTTCCAAACAGCACAGCTCCACGTTGCCGCCAAGCGCCCTCAGGTTCTCGCGCCTTCGCACGTCTCCCAACACGCACCCTTCGCCGAAATACGCTCCAGCCTCCAGGACGCACATCACGTCCTTCCTCGCGCTGTCCAACACCTCCACCTTACCGCTGGAGATGATGAACATGTGCCGGCCGATCTCTCCCATCTGGAAGATCATCTGTTCGTTCATGAACGACACCAGCTTCATTCGCATGCAGAGCTCGGTGACGAATACGTGGTCGTCGAGGCTACCGTCGCCGTCGACGTCGAAGAGCGGCACCTTGTGGATGATGTGACCGTACTGGTGCATCAGCAGCTTGCGCCTGAGGTTATACGGCATCTCCATCAGGATCGTCTGCGGGTCGTACGCCTGCGTCTGCTGCTTGCGGAAGTATTGGAGCACGTCTTTGAGAAACTCCCGCGGGAGGTTGTTGTCGCGGACAAACGCGGACACCTTGTCCATCTTCTCCGAGTGAGCCTTCTTGCTCGGGTTGGCGTTGGCCATCACGTCCGCCATCGTCGCGATCACGCCGGAGAAGACGAAGCCGCCGACGATCATGCCGAAGCACGCGATGACGCGCTCGACGCGGGTGGTGGCGCTGATGTCGCCGTACCCCACGGTGGTCATCGTGGTAAACGCCCAGTATATGCTCGCGATGTACCTGTCCCACACTTCTTTTCCGGTCGGTTCGTCGTCGCCGAAGTAGCTCTTGAGCCAGGGTTCCAAAGTGCCGTCCTCGACTTGCTGATTCTCCTCCTTGGTGCGCCACTCGGATACCGAGAAGTAGTGGAAGAAGCAGCCGAAGAGGTGGCCGAGGTAGAGCATGAATATCACCAGCTTCGCGACGCTGATGAGGTGCATGTACTTGAACAGGTCGTCCTGGTACCGCTCGAACAGCCGCATGATCTTGAACAGTCGCAGCAGCTTGACCAGGCGGAACAGGCGGAGGAGTTTGAAGAGCTTGAAGAGCTGCCCGGTGCCGTCGTCATCCGCATTCGGCGGGCACCCGTCAACCTCCATGGAGCACCCCAGCGTACCCTCCGTCGCCCTCAGCGCCAGATCCACGGGCAGGCACGCCAACAGATCGATCGTGAACCACGTCTTGAAGTAATTCTCGCGGATGAGCTTCGGATGGTAGACGATGACGCCCTCTTCCTCCTCCGCCTCGTAGCCTGTGCAAAAGTTGAGGAGAATGTCGAACCAAAAGTACAGGTCGATGGCGAGCTCGACCCAGTAGGATGGACCCTCCGCGGGTTGCTTTAAACCGACGCGGAACGGGACCGTGATGGAGACGAACACCAAGATGAACGCCTGCGTCAGGTCCCAGTTCTTGCGGAAGGTCCCGTGCGGGTCGATGCTGTACCACCGCTCGCGGTTGTCCCACTCGGTGCCGTCGGGGTGGTAATACACTCCGACCTTTCGCGGCTTGCGCTGCTTGTTACCCTTGGCCGCCGACGTGAAGCTGAAGTTGACGATGCCCTTCGTGAGGTCGCTGAAGTTCGTGTTCATGAACCTTTTGCTTCCGGGGGACTTGGGCCTCTGTCCTTGGAGCTCAATCTCGTCGTCGGACCCCGAGTCCGAGAGATGGGGGCCGCCCCCGTCCTTCATTTCCCTCGACGCGGCCTCGTACTTCGCCCGTCTTTCCTTGTTCGTCGGTGTGGGTTTCTTCGACTCGGGCGAATTATCGTCGCCGCTGTCGTACTTGCTGCTGGTCACGCTCTTGCGAACGCCCGCGAAAACCCAAGACATAGATGGCGCGCCCGTGCTCTGGAGCGCGCCCCGGAGCGTCGGCAATTTAACACATTACGATTCTGCTCACCAGAACACCAACGGAAACCCGTGCGTATCATATGGGCATTTCAGTCAGGGTGGATTTCCAACGCGTGCGTTTCGTGGGTCTGTCCAAATCCAGAGAATCCAGAGGATGTGGCGCAGGCTCCTCTCCCACACGGAGGTGTGGGAGGACCGTGAGTGCACCGTCCTGACCACGGAGGCGTCCGCCGGTCGATGGCTCCGACCGGTGCACGAAACCGACGACTTCAGCTCGTACGCCAACCCCGTCGTCGAGGTGGAGCTCCTCGAAGACTCGTGCCGTGGGTGGGTTAACATCGCCAATAACATCCAGCTATCGGCACGGGAGACTGAGGAGCACGCCCTTCGCGCGAGCCGCAGATACCGCGGCCATCGCGGTCTGTTATACATCCCGAACGTCGTCGCGTTCGTGACGAGCCACGCGGCGCGAACCCCCCAAGACCTGGCTACGTACAGACAGGGAGGAACCATCGGCCCGTCATCCTTCGACGCCCCGGGCTTCATCCAATCAGCCTTCGCCAACTCAACCGTCAAGCCCGTGTTCATCCCGCGGCACACGCACCAGCAGCACCACTTCGCCGAGCCCGTGGATGACTTAAACGAGGTGCGGCAAGGTGACCTGGTGTTCTTCGGGCGGCACCCAACGAACGGCGTAAACGGAGATGCGATGGACGTGGACCACGTGGGAATGATAACGGAGCCGGCGTACGCTGTTCCGCACCCAAACGGCGTCGTCTTGAAGTTTGTGTCCGTCACCGCACCCCGGTGGGGTCGCGGGGGTGTGGGTGAGGACGCCGTGCTGGTGCCACGGTGCCGGGACGGTGTGCGTTGGGAGTACAGGGCCTCGAAGCCGGGGCCGGGTAGTGAGGGCGACTCTGTATCGGAGTATTTGGCGAGACGGGTGGCGGGCGTGGGTCGGATACGAAGGGGCGTCGAGGGCCGATGCGACCTGCCAGTCAGTGGGCACACGCGCCCGAGTGGACGGTGCGGGGGTTCGAGCAGGCGCTCGGTTCAGATATCGCAAAAGTTTGACCCGAACCACGGGGTCTCGCACCTGGACGCGACACCGGTGGGTTCATCGATGGGTCCGGGGAAGGGGATAGACCTGTCGACGTTCAGCTGGGACACCGAGGTGGACCCGAGAGATTAGCGGTGGTGTTGAATCACGTATTAGCTATTAGAGACTATTAGCGGCGAGCTCAGCCTCTTCCTCCGCCTCCGTCTTACGTTTCCAACGCAGGAATTCATCCATGAAGTCGTCCAGGTTTCCGTTCACCACGCCGTCGACGTCGGATGTTTCGTACCCGGTTCTCACATCCTTCACCATCTTGTACGGGTGAAACACGTAGTTGCGAATCTGCTGACCCCACTCCGCCTTGACCGCGTCGCCCCTGATGGCCGCCACGTCCGCCGCCCGCTGCGTCTCCGCCACCGCCACCAGCTTAGCCTTGAGCCGAGCCAGACCCTTCTGCTTATTCGCCGCCTGGCTCCGCTCCTCCTCGCACCGAATCGTGATACCCGTCGGGACGTGCTTGATCCGCACCGCCGTCTCAACCTTGTTCACGTTCTGCCCACCCGCGCCACCACTCCGCATGGTGCTGATCTCAAGGTCCGAGTCCTTCAGCAACACCGTCTCCACCGCTCCATCGTCCAGCACGGGAGTCACCTCCACCGCCGCGAACGAGGTTTGCCGAGTAGCGTCCTTCTTAAACGGAGACTGTCGAACGAGCCTGTGCGTACCACGCTCGCAGCGTAAGTACCCGTACGCGAACCGCCCGTCCACCTCGAACGTCACGCTCTTCAACCCCGCCTCCTCACCCTCGCTGCGCTCCACGGTCTTCATCGCGAATCCCCGGCCGTCGCACCAGCCGCGATACATGCGCTCCAACATCTCCGCCCAATCCTGCGCATCCGTCCCGCCGGCTCCCGCGTAGATGTTCACCAGCGCCGACATGGCGTCGTACCTCCCGCCCAGTAACGCGCGGACCTCCCACTTCGCCAGCGATCGCTCCAGGGTCTCGCACGTCGTTGTGAGCTCCGCCAGGATGGACGGGTCCGGCAAAGCGTCCGCTCCGCCGGCTTCTTCCTTCTCCGCGTCGATCATCTCGAGCGCGACGGCGGCGTCCCCGAGGAGATTCTCGAACTGCCTGGCGGTCGCGAGCTGCTCCTTGGCGTCCGCGAGCTCCGCCATGACAGCCTTGGCCTTGACCGGGTCGTCCCAGAGTGATCCCTCGGAGGCGGTCGCGTCCAGGTCCGCGACGGTCGCGGCGAGGCGAGGTAGGTCCACCACGTCGAGCGCATCCGTGACGCGCGTGCCCAGCGCGTCGGTGCGGCGGCGGAGGACCCCGAGGGTCTCGCCGTCCCACTCACCCGCGGATGCACGCGCGAGGAGGGTCGGTGCGCGTGATGTGAACGAGCGGCCGACGCGGTGCAGGCACGTCGACGCGATGGAGGGCACGCGGCGGTAGGGATTGAGGAACGACGCGGGGGCGCCGGGGGTATCCCCGTCGGTGCCGGCGAGACGCGCGGTGACGACGCGCGTGAGGTGATTCACCTTCGTTCGCGCGCGCATGAAGTTGATGCGCGCGCCGCCCACGGCGCGCATCGCGCGAAGCATCGTCGGTCCTTCGACTCGCGCGCACCGCGTGTGTCCAAGCCAACTCGTCCGTGGCGTCGCGAGTCAACGAACCGGTCCGAGAGGTGCCGAGTATTTCGTGACCACCACCCATCGCCGTCGCTCCAGAGGTGCCCGCGCGGCGACTGGGTCGGCGTCTGACCGCGAGCATGGTCAGCGCGTACGAGAGCGCCAAGGCGAAGCTCAAGGCTCGGCCGAAGCGCGAGGGTGCATCCTCGGTGGGTCCAGGAGCCGCACGTCCCGTGCCGCCTATAGGGGGAAAGACGAAGGCGTCATCCACATCGGACGCGCCGAGGAAGGCGACGGCCATCGAGGTCGTCCAGGCCGTGGAAGATGTGAACGAGGAGATCAACGAGGGAAGGGTGACCCGAGTGCTACTCCGCGACGCGACGGGATGCGAAAATCTCGCCTCGGCGACCGTCGCGGACCTCCACAACGCCGACGTCGCAGCCATCGAACCGGGCGACTTGGACGCGACGCCGAACCTGGTGTCCCTCGACCTCAGCTTCAACCAGCTCGTGGACATCGACGGCGCCGCGCTCGCGCCCTTGACCAACCTGCGCGCGCTGATCCTGTACAACAACCGCATCGCATCACTCAAGGGCGTCGCGCGTCTCGGCCAATCGCTCCAGACGCTCCAGTGCCAGAGCAACGTTTTGACATCTCTGGCGGGCGTGGAGCATCTCAGAAAGCTCACGTCCCTGAACGTCAGCGGCAACCCGCTCGGGGACTGTAAGCTCGTGGGACGGTGCACCTCACTCACCCGTCTGGACGTATCGAGGTGCGGGCTACGTAAACTGGAAGGGTTCGCGACGTTACACGCGCTCGAGGAGCTCAACGCCGGCGGCAACGCGTTGACTGAGATATCGTCAATCGCCAAGTGCGCCAAGCTGCAGGAGCTCGACGTCTCGTACAACCACCTGACCTCCACCGCGCTCAAGGACTTGAAGGCGTTGGGTCGATTGGACGTGTTGAACCTGGAAGGGAACGCGCTCACTGACCTGGACTCGATGCCGAGGATGGAGGAACTCACCGAGCTCAACGTCGCGAGAAACGCTCTCCGGAGACTTCCGGACACCTTCGCCGGTAAGTGCCCCGAGCTGCAGATCCTGGACCTCGGGGAGTGCGCCCTGGAGGGTGACGTGGGCACCGTGGCAAACGCGCTGGCGGGGCTGGCGGGGTTGACGGAGTTGACGCTGCGATTCAATCCGTGCGCCGGTGGGGGCGGATCGGGCGCGACGCGGCTCAAAAGAGCCGAGGGTGTAACCGGTGTAACCCTCGCGCCCGCGCCGCCGCCTAGCAAGCCGACGCGCGCGGCTCCCAGCTCGCTCGGCCGTCGCATCAGAACCGCGTCCGATGCACGCCCGCCGGCGCCGCCGAGGGTTCATAAACCCCCGCGTCCGCCCCGAAACGAGGACGAGGACGACGCGGACTCAGCCGGCTCCGGGACGACGGCTTCAGATCCGTGGCCGGGTCTCGACCCGACCGCCGCCGCCGCCGCGACGCTCGGGTACCGCCGCGAGGTTATCTGCGTCCTGCCCGGGTGCCTGTACCTCGACGACACGGCCGTCGGCGACGCCGAGCGAGGGGACGAGGAGGCGGCTCGTCGACGCGAGGTTGAGTCCAAATTCGGTCTCAAGAGCGTGTCCGTATCGGACGACGGCGCCATCCAGGTCATGGACGCGAACGGCGACGAGGACGACGAGGACGACGTCGCCGTGATCGTCAAAAAGGCACCGGCTCGGCCTCAGTCCGCGCGGAGACCCAAGGCGGCGGACATGTCCGCGAAGACCGCGAACGGGGGCGGGGACGTCGCCGCGGTTTTCATCAAGGAGATGGAGGAGTACAAGTCGAAGATGAGCGGTCTGATCGGCAAGATAAGGGACGGCCTGAAGGAAACGAGGCAGGAGGCCGCCGCCGCGCTGCGAAGCGACGGGACCCTCGAGGCTCACCCACGCGCGGTGCCCTCGGGCAGGCTGCCCAGCGCGCCGGTGATGGGCGACGTGAAAAAAACGTTTAAAAAGTTCGACAGCGACGAAGCGAGGCGGGAGACCGAGGCGGCCAAGCGCGCGCTCCAACGCAGCAAGAACGACGCCGATGGAACGCGAAACATCGGTACACCCGTCGGTGACGCACCGTCGCCGTCGGTGATGACTAAAAGGCCGGCGTCGGCGCGTGCAAAGCTGGTGGAGGCGCAGGACGCCGCGAAAGCCGCGCTGGCGAGGTTCGACTCGTTATTCTCCGAGCCGTTCACCCTGGATGACGAATTAACGGAGGAGACCCTGGACGGTACGGGAGCACCGGAGCTGGGGAAGGGTGGGATACTTGACGGGATTCATCGCGGTGTGGGTAGTACGCGGGGCGGACGGCCTCGCTCGGCTCGGAGCTCGGCGCTCGTCGCCGCCGCCGTCGCCGCGGTGGACGCCGAGATGGACGCGGACGAATCGAACGAACGGCGGATCGCGTTGGAGACGGAAGGGACGCGCGCGACGGTGATGGTGGGGACGAGCAAGCGAGGGAACCCGAGGGGAGATGCGGGACGGGGCGGGGAGATGCGGGTTTCGGATCGGCGGACGCTTCGACCGGCTGGTTTCGCGAATGGGACCCTCGGTACGGGACCCCTCGGTAAGGTTCTGGAGAAAACGAGGGTGTCCATGACGTCCAGGCGTCCCGTGTCTTCGGGTGCGTCGTCGAGCTCGAGCGCGGGTGGAGGGCGCGGAGTCCCCCGCGCGACGTTCAGGAAGCCTCCGGAGCGGAAGTGAAGTCCGGGGCGAGCGAAGTTTGTGAAAAAACAAATTTTGTGTCATATTACGAGAGTGGCGCGCGCGTGTGCGCGCCACCGTCTCAACACGTCAACAGCGGCACAGTCCCCGTCGGACCGCCGCGGTGTCACCGCCATCGTCGCCTCCCGCCAACCAGCTAAGTAAGAGTGGGTTAATAACCAGTGAGTTAATAACCCGCGACGCGAGACCCGGAAGGCTTTTGAAAAGCCATCCCCCCGTCTCGAGTCGCCCGTGAGGCCCCTGAAGCCTCCTCTTTCGCTCTCGCCGCTTCGCTTACGCCGCCTCGGCGGTCTCC
>Ga0115571_1000806_pt1 | contig 23143 bp, 10 predicted proteins | sample COGITO_mtgs_1205_FD_87293 | JGI IMG/M metagenome (GOLD analysis project Ga0115571, IMG submission 87293) | Pelagic marine microbial communities from North Sea - COGITO_mtgs_120531 | ecosystem: Environmental > Aquatic > Marine > Epipelagic | place: Germany:Helgoland, sampling site Kabeltonne...
CTTATTGCCCCAGTGTCCCTTGTGGAACCAGTTGGATATCGCGTCCATCTCGCCCTCGAACTCGTTCGTGTCGCGGCGGCGCCTCCGCTCGGGTGACTCGGCTCCGGGCCCCTCCCTGGTGACATCCGGCAACGCATCTTCGTCGCTGTCGGACAAAACGTCGTCGACATCCTTGATCATGATGGTCTGCGCGTCATCGTGCGCCTGCTCCTTGTACCGCTCGTTGACCTCGGGGATGGGGTAGACCGCGGGGTCGAGGAGATACGCGAGCCGGTCCAGGCAGACGTCCACGCCTTTTTTGAAAAGACGCACAAACTTTGCCCAGTTCCCTTCCTTCGCCTCCTCCTCCTTCTTCCGCCTCGCCTCCTCCTCCTTCTTCGTCTCCGTCGGCAGCTCGATGGGATCGGAAGCGTCGCTCTCGGTGCTGTGACCGTTCGCGTCGGTGTACGAGTGCACGACGAACGTGTACCCTTTCCCGGGTTCCAAATCCTTAATCGTCACGACGCCCTTTTGCGATCCGCCGGCGCCTCCCCTCACTTGCCCGCGTCCGCCGCCCCTCCCACTCGACCGAGACTTCTCCACCGACACCTCGACGGGTTCGCTGTAATGCGACAGCGCGGTGAGCCGCGGGTGCGGCTCGCGCTTGACGGTGAAGTACTCGATCGCCGGGGCGTGCGGTCGCATCTCGCAGGTGACCTTCACGGACGTCGGGTCGACCACTGTGACGAAGGGCTTGAGGGGAACCTCTGTGACCTTGGCCCTGTCGCCGGTGTCTGGATCCATCACCCCGCCGCCCGGCCCCGCGGGGGTCTCCTCAGCCTTGCGAAGCTCCTCGGTCCACTTCTTGACCTGCGCGGCGCTGTCCTGGATGGAGTAGATGGTCTCTCTGTAGTGCCGACGTCTGTCCTCAACCTCGGAATTTCTCCAATCGATCATGCGCTGCACGTGAAGCACGGTGGACTTTTCGCTCCTGCGCACGCTTCTGACCTGCCGCGACCAGACGATCTCGACGTACCGTTCGTTTCTGTTCAGATTCTGCTGAATCGCACACAGGACGAAGAGCAAAATCTCGGGCAGGATGCCCCCCCGTGACCACGAGAGCACGACGGAGCACTGCTCCATCATGTTCGGGTCGCAAGCCTTGTCAAGTTTCAGCGCCCCGACGAAATCCATCCAGGTGTCGCAACCGGCGGTGCCCAGCGGGCACTTCCCTTCACTCGCGATCCGCCCGTCGAAGAGATGCGGGAGGAAGTACGGGATCTGGTACAGCAGCTTGCACGCCAGGACCGCGTACACGTACAGGGGCAGGATGCGGAAGAGTTCGATGTTGGTCCGGGAAGGGGGCACCCCGGTGCGTACGCACAGGTTGAGTCGCAAATCGCGAAGCCTGACGCTGAAAACGACGGCGATGACGATGTAGCCGATGCCGATGAGATCCGCGCGCTTGCGGTTGGCGCCCGCGAGCACCGTGAACATGATGATGATAGGCAGGAAGACCGTCGCGACGAACACGAGCAGCGCGTGGCCGAGAGCCTCGCCCGCGTTTCGAAGGCTTTTCTTCAGCGCGGCGCCAGCCTGCATTCGCTCGCGATGAACTTTTCTCTGCTCCGGCGTCATGGACCTCAGGTCCACGCCGTCGTCAGCCTTGTCCTTGGCCCTCTTGACCCTGGCGTCGCGCCTCACCTTGGCGGTTCGGAACGTGTCGGAGAGAGCCGTGGACGAGAGGTCATCGGGCGGTGAGTCACCGCCCTTGGCCGGGTCGAGCGGGTCGTCGCGCACGCCGAATTTTCCACGACCTTCAATTCGCTCGCCCTTCAATTTGGCGCTCCTCCTGTTGCGCAACACCGCGTCCTTCTTGGCGATCTCCTCGCTCACGTCCGAGGCACGGGCCTTCTCGCGTTGGTACAGGAATCCTTGCGTTCGCATGGCTTCGTACGCGTCGTCGTCGTCGGCGTGGAGGGCCCTCGCCTTGCCAGCCTCTGCGCCCTTCTTAACTCCCCGGTTGGATTTCATCACGCCGGCTATGCCCCTTTTCCAGGTCGAGTTCGCCGACTCGCTCATCGCCATGAGCTTAGCGCGGCGGATGAAGTACGCCAGCAGCAGCATGACGATGAGGTCGGGGATGATCGAGTACTCCCTGGTCGTCACCGGCCTTTTACACTCGGAATCGTAGATGTTTTGGTTAGCGGCGGCTGCTTCCTGCTCGGAGATTGCGGACGCCACGTCGTCCGAGTCTATGACGGCGACCTGTCCCGGCGGTGGATACGGCGGCATCGGCGGTGGGTACGGGGGCAACGGTGCGGACGCGTTCACCGCGATGTCCTCGTTCGCACACGAGCCAAAGTTGAGCCAGAACCTTCGCGTGGGGCAGTCGACGCAGTAGTCCTCCAAGCCCGGACTTATCTGAGCCAATAGAATATCCGGCAGCCGCAGCGACGCGAGCACGTGGACCATGACCATGAGCCCGACCAACATGACGACGTAATGCCCGTCTTTGTGCACCCTGCGCAGACCCTCCTCCGAGTTTTCCGACTGGAGGTAACCCAGGATGGCGATGTAGAAGACGCTGCTGATGTTCGATTTGAGAAACGCCGAGGACAGCAGCAGCGCCATGGCGATGATGTAGTTGAAAAAGGGAGCAGCCTCGCTGAGGTACTCGAGCTTTTCGAAAAACTCGGCAAAGTTGAACGACGTGATGGACACGAGGACGTACTCGATCATGCGGTGGAGCTGAACCTTGCTCTCCTGCATTATCGTCTTCTTCTCCGGCACAGCCGGGTCCTTTTTGTCCTTTTTGTCCTTTTTGTCTTTCTCCGAGGTTGCGACGGCGCCCGCGGCGCCAGCCGCGATGACGGTGGACGGCTTCACCCCATCCTCATTCTTCTTCTTCTCCGGGCTCGGGTCCTTGGACGCATCGGTCTCGGTGATCTCAATCTTGGTACCGTGCGCCGCGGCGATCGCGGCGGTGGCCTTCTTCGCCGCCAGGAGGTTATGCCTGCTCTGCAGCAGGCACTGCATGCTGGCGACGACTATGATCGCGATTTGGTACCGCATCTGCCACCAGAACCCGGCGAGCGCGGAGCACGTCCTCGTCGCCGCGGCCGCCTGTTCGACCACGTCGCCAGACTCGGATACCGCCGCGACGGACGAGTTGGTAATCGCGTAAGGGTCCACCCACGCGACGCAGTAGCTCCCGCTGGCGGACAACTTATTCGGCCACTGGCAGCAAATCTCGGCACCCTCCCTCACGCCGTCGATGAACGTCAGCCTCGGGTCAGTGAGACGGATCAGCCCCAGCCACGTGCCCCAGCTCGGTCCGGTGACGTCCTCGAAGATCCCGCCGAGCTGGGACATCCGCAGCTGCGCGACGTACTTGAGAATCATCGACGCCGACGCGATGGCCACGAAGATCAAACCGTAGTCGTTAGCCTCGTGGTACAGACTCGGTCTCTTCTTTCGCGGGGATGTCGGTTCGTGCACTTCAGCGCCCGACGGCTGTGCCGACCTGCCGCTCTCGAGGAGCTCGATCGTCTCGTGGTCCGTCGGCTTCTTCGTCTCGTCGCTCTTTTTCAGAAAGGGAATCGTGGGTAACGACGCGTACGTCGTCGCGAGTCGTTCGCGCCAGGTTGCTTTTTCTTTGGGTTCCTCCTTTTTCGCTGGCTTTTGGTCCTTCGTCGCGGTGTCCTCCTCGACGAGTGAATCGACCGAGCCGCGGCGATGGCGCCGGCTCTTCATGATCCGGCTCAACCCGCTCATCTCGAAGCTCTGCACGGTCGCGATCGCGATCACCGCGTGGATCGCCAGCGCGGAGTGGAAAACGCCGAAGAGATCGACGCTCGCGGCGACGCAAGCGATGACGACGAGTAACAAAATGTCCATAGCCCGCTTCTGCATCAGCGCCTCAAACTTGGGCCCGAACATCTTCTTCACCTGCGCCTTGGACGTGACGTAGAACGTGGCGATGGCGGCGAGGTAGACGCTCGGGTCCCAGCCCTTGCGGTCGTACGAACCCGGTTTCTTCTCCTTTTCCTTCTCGAGTTCCTTTTCGTCTTCGTCGACGTAAACCTTGAGCGGCTTCCTGTCCCTCACGTGCCTCCAGTCCAGCCATCGCATGTTGAAGATGGCGAAGAGCAGCGTGAGGATCCGTGGCCACAGGTTCCCGGCGTAGCTGGTCACCACGAACATGCCAAAGTCGTCCGGGACGATGACGCGGTCGATCTCATCCGGCCAGTACTTGTGCACCGTTCGGTTGACGTACTGCACGTTGAACATGTAGAGCGCCGTGATGTACAGGCATTGAAACGCCACGTAGATTCGAAGCCCACGGCGAACTCTGCGTCTCGTCTCCGCCCACGGCTTCATGTCGCGGACGTACTCGATGGACGACTGGTTCTGAGCGCCGGCGCGTTCGCGGTGAGAGTCGTTCCGCGCCCCGAGCAACATCGCTCCGGCGACTAAATTACCGAATCGGAATTTGCTGCCAACGACAGCCGGGCTCTTGGGCGACGGCGTGGGCTGATCGCCCTTGACCGCGGTCCCTAAACCCGTCGTCCCACTCGGCGACGGCCCGTCTTTGTCCTCCTTTTTCGGCGTGGGCGACGCGGGGGTTCGCCGCGCGGTCTTCTCCGTCTTTGGCGTCGCGAGTTCAATCCGCGTAAACTCGTCGTCGGAGGATTCGCCCTCTCCACCGTCGGTTCTGATCCTCGGCGCCGGACTGATCCCCCTGGCCTCCGCGAGCCTCGACGTGGACTGCGGCGCGGGGACAGTCGGCGGCGGGGTCTCCGGGAGCTGGAGCTCAGGGAGATGTCCCTCTTCGGAGTCAGTCGGAGTCGCCTGTGGCCCAACACGGAGGCTTCGCTCGCGAGTTTCCGCTTCCGCCCGTTCCTTCTCCTCCTCCCTCTCCCGTTCCTCTAGCCGTTCGCGCTCGAACCGTTCCTCGTCCCGCCGCATCAGCCTGTGTATCCTGTGCGTCAGGTTCCGGAAGCTGAGCAGGGAACCGAGGAGAAGCCCGAGCGCGGTCATGACGTCAAACATGTGGACGAAATCCGCGGTGTGCCCCTCCGACGGAGTCAAGCCGCAGAGCACCAAGAACAGGAGCGTCAGCGGCAGCACGCCGAGCGGCTCGATCTCCTGTAGCCACCGCCCGAAGCTCCGGAGCTGCCTCGAGGTCCGTGGGTTGACGGGCACGACCGCGCCGACGGTCGCGCCGAGATCGTCGAGCCAAAACTCAGAGTTTGACGTCTTCCTGTGCCGCACCCGCCGCGTCACCTCCTCGCCGTCCTCGTCGGTTCCCGCGACCAGAGTGGTCTCCGCGTCCGATCCGTACCTCTCCACGTGTCTCTCGTGCAGCTTCCGCGCGTCGTTCACCACGAGCTCCGCGATGACCACGATGAGCAGCAGGAGCAGCAGGAAAAACTCCCCGGACGCCCACAGCGGCGCCCTCACGCCGTAAATCTTCAGCCCCAGTCCCTCCGCCAGGTGCGACTGGACGGTGCCCTCCGTCACCAGAGTCGCCTCCGCGATGGACAGCCACGTGACCTGCAACGTCATGGTCAGGCCCACGTAGGCGCATCCCCACCACCACCTGCTGTACCGCCAGTCCACCGACGCCACGTACACCAGCAGCAACCCGAGCATTCCGCCCGCGATGATCGTGGACGTGTTCGCGATTGCGATGACGAACGAAAGCATGGCGAGGTATTGGACCCACCACAGGGGTCCCATGGGGGTCTGCCCCGGGTCCGCGGCGATCATCGCGCGTGTCTTCGCGGACATGTGGTCCAGTCGCTTGACCCACGCGTCCCTACGCGCGGCGAACCTGCGCCTGTGTCGGCATCGCCTTCGCATCGACAGCAGCGCCACCCGGTCCTCGGCGTCTTCCTTCTTCTCCTCCGCCGCGATTTCCGTTTCCGTCATGGCACCCTCGAGCCTCCGTTCGAACGCACCCGGGCCCTCAGACGCGCCGTGCGAGCCCGGGGAGAGGTCCCCGAACGCGACGCGAAGCGATCGTTGCTGCCTGGACGCGGAGTTTTCATCGTACCATCCCCGCAGCTCCCGGACGTATTCTTCGTCTGGGACAAACTCTAGAGGCGTGAAGGACGCTCGATCCCTGTTGGCCTCCGCCGTGGCGACCGTGACTGCGATCTCGTCCGATACCTTGGCGAGGGACCGTACGTGCGCCTTGTCGACGTCGTCAGCCTCGTTCGCGCGGTCCTCGAGTTCGTCAACCTCGTCCGCGGCCAGATCAGCCATGGCCTTCGCGGCGACTGCGGCGGCGGTTGTCTCTTTGAGCGTATGAGATTCATCCTTCCTCGGGGCGGGTCGGAGCATCATGGCGACGAACATGAGCTTGAACAGGAGCGTGGCCGCGGCGCTCGCGCGCCTCGCGGGTCCGAACATGACCTCGGCGCTCCACGTGTTATCGGAGCTCGCCTCGGAGACATAAATCATGACCGAGGCGAGCCTGCTGCCGTAGTCGAGGATCAGCAGCCCCGCGGCGTAGATGGCGGCGACGAAATGGAACCATCGGTACCGCCCCACGACGTGAAGCTCCACGAACTCCTTCGCGGAACGGCGTTCGCGGCCGGCCCAGACCGCCACTTTTTGCCACTGCGTCTTGACGCGCTTGAAGCTCCCGGAGGACCGGGTGATGATCCTCCTCGAGAGCGACGGGAGCGGCGGGCCGGGCTTTGAATCAAATTCCGATGAAAGCTTCGCCGCCTCTCCCGCCTCTCCCGCCTCTTCCTTTCGTGACGACTTCTCCTCTGCATGGACGATCGGTGCCTTCTTAACCTCCATGGGGTCGCCGGGGTCACCGTCCGCGGCCAAGGACCACGGCACGATGAACGGAAGCATCGACCACAGCAGCAGCGGCACGGACAAAAGGCTCGGATACGACGTCGCCATCATGAAAGACGCGAAGAGCGGGAGCACGCCGCCGCCGAGGGGTCCGTCCGCTCGGCGGTACAGCGTCCCTACCGCGGCCCCGATGGCCTCGCCGCTGCGACTCCAGAACGCGTTCGCGGTGTTGACCACCGCCGTTTTCACCTTCTTGGTGCTCGCGCCGATGGCCCGCGTCCCCTTGACTGAAACTTTTTTCTTCTTCTCGTCGCCGCCGCCGCCGCTGGACGTGGCTAGGAGCTCCTCGGGTTGGTACGTCGGCCCCGTCGCGCCGCCAGGGTTGCTCGGCGACTTATTCAGTGACTTGCGCCTGGCGAGGGACGCCACCTTGGTGAACGTGGTGACAAAGGCGTAGTTGATGGATCGCGCGATGATCCGAATGTCGGACTCGTCATCCTTGGGCTTGCTCTCCGCCTCGCCGCGCGAGACCCAGACGCCCGAGGCGGAACCCCTCGTCTCGGCGTCCCGGAGCAGCCGCTGCAAGTCCGCGGTGGAGCTGTTACCGCCCGTCCGGACCATCTCTTCTTCCGATCGTAACTTTTGAAGCAAACCGACGCGCACGTCGTGAGATCCCCCGGGAAGATTCTTCTGTCCGGTCATCTTCGTCGAGCCGGAGACGCGTTCGTCGCGATCATCCACCGCGGGCTGGATCTCGGAGGGCGCGGCGGGCATCGACCCCTCGCCCGCGGACTCCTTACCGCTCTTACCTTTCGTGGCCTTGGACGAAGGTCGGCTCAACGCGCTCTCGACCCACGCGCTCCACGAGAAGTATCGCCAGAACTTTCCACTCTTTGGCTTTTTGGACTCCTTGGGCGATTCGCCGCCGTCCTTGTCCGACAGCCCCGGCCGACAAGGACCGTCCCCGCCCATCCCGAAGAGCGCCAACGCGATGATCGCCCACGCCCACGCGAACCCCTGGTCCGGGTCCATGCACCCGCACCACCGCCCTTTCGAGTTCGCCATCGGCCAGAGCCCGACGGAGTGGCAGAGCCAGGTCCAGTCGCTCCCGTCGCGGCGAAGCTCGCCGCCGCCGACGAGACCAAAGTCACTCGCCGCGCCCCCGACGCCACCAAAGGCAACCTCGACGACGGAGGCTATGTACGGGACCAGTGTCGCGGTCGCCACCCACCCGCGCATGGAACGCACGCTGCCCATCTGGTCAACAAACTTCGGAACCCGTCGATCCGCGGCGTGCGAAGCAAAGTGCGCCACCTGTATAAGAGTTGAACAAAACCGGGATCCGTCAGTCTGATTGCCCATACGAAAATATGTTAAAAAAGAAACGTACCGCGACCAAAAACACCGCGCAGTTGAGCAAGCTCGGGTGCCACGCCCCCGCGGCTGCGGCGGCGACGGACCCGACGGCGCGCCACAGCGCGGCGGCGCGGCTGCTCGTGCGCGTCGCCGGGATGACCTCGACGTACGGCTCGTAGCGCTCATCCGCGGGTTGAACGCGGTGATCCACGTTCGCCCCGGGCCCGGCGCCTTCGTATGATGATTGGTCCTTTGAACTTTCCCGTCTCGAGCTTTGAAGCGACGCGAGCGCTGCTTCCGTTAAGCTGTTACCGTCGAACCCCGCGTCGACCCGCCACGGCTCGCCCGCTCGTCGAAGCCTGCGTTGCATCGTGATGACTTGCGTCACCGCGTGCTTGAACCTGTTGGTCATGGCGCGCGCGCACGTGGTCCTCACCACCGCGAGTATGAAGGACGAGACGATCAGTAATATCAGGTCCGGGACGATGGCCGCCGCGAGGTCATCGCCGTCCTGGAACCTGTGAATTCCCACGGCGCGCCACACCCCGGTCTCGGCGTATACGAGTGAAGTGCCCGTGGCGCCTAGGGCGATGTGCAGCGCGAGTTGCGCGCCGAGGCACGCGCTCGACGCCGTCACCGTCAGCCAGAGGAGCCGCCTCTGTTGAAACCACGCGTGGAGTCGTTGCGTCCGGTCGAGGATCTCCTTGCGCGCCGTGCCCTGGTATAGCCCCCCCGCGGGGGCCAGCGCGCACTGCGCGGTGAACAGGAAGAGGTAGACCGCCGCCGGCGCGTTGACGCGGGACACCCCCGCGGTGAGGCACGCCAGCGCGTGGATGACTCGCCATATTCTCAGCTGCCGACCGAGCGTCCAGGTCCACGCGCGTCTGGCTTTGGAGTTTGGGTCGTCCCCGCCGAGCTTGCGCGTGCCCACGCGGAAGACGCTCTTGGCGCTGGCCGCGATGGGCGCGCACGCGCGCTTGGAGCCGTCCGCGGCTTTACGCTTCGCCCGCTTCAGCGACTCCCCGGCCGCTCTGGCCGTCTCTTTGAACTTTTCGCCAATCGGTTTTCGGGGAGGAAGGTCGGGACGGAGGTTGGACGGTGGCGCCGTCGTCGACGTGGGCGACGCCGGCGCCGAAGTCGACCTCGTCGGCGCCGAGCCAGAGGTACTGGTGGACCGGGGCATCGACGAAGACTTGGGCTTGGGCTTGGGCTTCGCCTTCGTGGCCTTCTCCACGCGGAGCATATCGAAGAAGAAGTCCATGTTTTGCCCCGAGCGCTTCGACTAACAATAAACTTTATTAAACGGACCGAGCCCCCGTGCGATGCGCCGACGGGCGCCCCCGGCGAAGTCCGACGACTGTCACGCGCTCCCGGGACTCTCGAGAGAGGGTGGGAGGCGCGCGCCGATGCGCTGTGGGTACCAACCCAGAGTCTTCGAGCGCCCTTCTCGGTTGATGAGTCAAAACGTGTTGACTCGGATTTCAGTTTTTTGAACGCACGTGTGCCTGCTGTGAGGAGTTTGATCGCGCCGGCCGATATTTCTTGGCCGCCACGATTGCACCGCCCTTGCCACTTAACGAAGGCACAGAACACGCCAAGATGGGACCCAAGATTGAAGAGCTCGACGACACCCTCCCCGATCTCGAGGAGGATACCTCCACCGCGGACTCCCCCACGGTGCGTCCCAACGTCCGTCGCGCACCCATGGAAGATCTCAGAAACAATCTGAGCTCGCGATCACCCCCCCGATCGTCGCTCACCTCTTCAACCTCCACCCGATCCACCCCGACAGGACTCCAAGGACGACGCCGGCCTCGGCGGTGACCTCTCCGGCATGGACATGAGCCAGCTCGAGGAGATGATGGTGCGTGTTCATCGAAATCCATCCCCGAATCCACCGTACCGCACCCATCCATCGCGCACTCATCCAGCCGCCGCCCGAACCACGAAAGAAAATATCGCTGACGTCTTTTCCCCGATCCCGATCTCGATCTGATCCGACAGAAGGGCATGAAGGGCGGCGGCATGCCCGGCATGGGCGGTATGCCCGGCATGGGCGGTATGCCCGGCATGGGCGGCGACGACGCCGGCGGCATGGGCGGCATGGATTTCGCCTCCATGATGGGCGGCATGGGCGGCGGCATGGGCGGCATGGGCGGCATGGAAGGCATGATGGGCGGCGGCGGCGGCGGCCCCAAGCAGCCCATGGACGAGGTCGACGGCGGCCAGGGCGACACCAAGTGGAAGTGGGAGATGAACGACGACGAGATCCTCGTGCGCATCGCCCTCGCCAAGCCCACCACCAAGAAGGACCTCAAGGTTAACTTCGGCGTCAAGACGCTCAAGGTTGAAGTGCACGGCGACTCCATCATCGACGGGAAGCTCGAAGGGTCCGTCCACGCCGACGAGTGCACCTGGTGCATCGCCGAGAAGGGCGCCGAGCTCCAGATCATGCTCGTCGCCACCTCCGGTAACCGCTGGGTCTCCCTCATGGACGGGTCCGACTGAAGCAAACGCGGGACTGTAAGAGGGAAGAACTTCCCTACGTCCGGCTAAGTCGCGGTGAAACAAACGCCGTTTACAGTCGTTTCTGATAAAAACCTAAGAGCACTCTCACATCGCCAGTCGCGCAGCGTGAGCCGCGAGTAACTCCGCGCGCCGTGTCTCGTCGTTTGGAAGGTGCGCCACGAGCGCCATCACCTTCCCCGCGTCCCCGTCGCACAGATACTTGGCGTGCTCGTAGAACGCGTCCGCGTCCACCTCGCCCCGTTGATACCGCCGGGCGAAATCTTTCAACTCCGTGTACCTCTCGTCCCCGAGACTCGATCGAAGCGCCGCCGCCCCCGGCGCGCTGCCCCGCGTCTCCCTCATCTTCATCACCGTGGGCGTCACCGGCGCTTTGGCGGGCGGGGGTAGGATCGCGGCGGACTTTGTCGATCCAGAAGCTCTTCCAGAAGCGCTTCCGGACCCGCCCCTTCCTCCCCCGACGCCTCGCCTCGCTCGACTCCGTCCATCCTCCTCTCGGATGAACCTCCTGATCAGCTCGGAGCACTCGCCGCTGCCCATGACGAGCTCGTTGGGCTTCTCTCCACCCGTCCCGCCCGCCGCCGCGTGACCGGACGCGAACGAAACGGACGCGCCGCCGCCGCCCGCCCCGGTCATCGCCGAATACCCACCCGCCTCCTTCGGCGTCGGTAGCTTGAGCTCTTGGCCCCCGCCGCCGCCGCTCGACGCCGCTCCCCCGTTCCGTGAGTTGAGCTCCCGCCTTCGTCCCCACGCGATGATGCTGAACCTCGGGCCGCCGATCCCTCGCGTCAGCTTCGGTACGCCGTGCTTGAACCGCTTGTTCACCTGCGTGGTGAACGCGAAGACGTCTCCGTTGCGTTGCGGAAACGAAAACTGCGTACCGGACGGTTCGTGCAGGAACGTGAGCTCGCGTTCGCCGCCGAAGGACGCGCCCATGGTGAAGTCCTCCCTTTTCTCCCTGCCGCCGAACGCGTGTGAGTCGTGGTGGAACGGTTTCCAGTCCGTGCCGTCGCGGTAGAAGTTGAGGCGGGTGGCGTAGACCTCGACGTCGAAGTACTCGGACATGGCGTGGACGATGCGCGCGAAGGTTTGGGAAAACTCGGGGTTCTCGTGCTTGAGGTGCTTGGACCAGTTGACCATGCCGCCGCCCTCGGACGCGAGCTCGTGCGTCTCCATGTCCTTGGCGAGCCCCGCGAGCAGTGCGAAGTCGGTCTTGCCGCAGTGGAACTCCGGCAGGTAGATGGCCTCGCCCTTGATGACGCTCTCAAAGTCCGCGGCGAGTTGTCCGTCGGCCAACGAGATCTCCGAGCGCATGGCACCCTTGGCGAACTTGGACGCCATGTTGCTCGCATCGGCCCCGTCCTCCTTCTTCACGAACGTGAAGGAGGCGCCCTCCTCCGTGTTCTGATTCCAACCCATGGTGCCCCAACCTGTTTTGTGGGGGTTGCGAGTGATGGGCGGGGGGCGAAAGCTTTTTACTTCAACAGTTCAAGCCGAGTTGACGCATCGATTGGTCGTTTATTACAGGTACTAACCCTTTACACAGAAACTCATCAACTCATCACGCCGCGTGCTGCGCCGCCGCCTGATCGAAGCTCTGCTCCAGCGCCTCGATCGTGGCGATGCACGCGGGCTTCGGCGTCAGCGTCTTGAGCTGGTTCACGAACCTCGTCACCGGCTTGCCGAGGTGAAGCGAACAAACCGCCAGGTTCTGGAGCGTATCCGGATCCTTGCTGTCCCGCTGAAGCGCCTCCACCAGGTCCTTCTCGGCGTCGTCGTACCGTCCCATCGCCATCTGGCACACCGCGCTGCCGTTGTGGAGCTTCGACGTCCACGAGTACTTATCGCCCAGCTCCTGGTAGACGTAGAAGGCGTCCTGGATCTTACCGCCGCCGCTCGCGAGGTTGACCCACGCGGTGGCGAGCTGGGTGAGGGTAGCGTCGTCGTCCGCGCCCTGCATCACCTTCAGGTGCTTCTCCGCGAGCTCCGGCCTGTCCATCTTCACCAGCAGGTGGCACATGAGGCCCATCAGCTCCAGCGACAAGCCGGTGTGGCAGCACTTGAGCGCCTCCACCGTGTTGCCCTCGTCGGCGAGGATGAGCGCGGCGACGAGCTGCACGGTGGCGTTCGCCTTGACGATGTCGTCCGCGAGCCACTCGGTGACGGTCGCCACGCACTGCTCGCGCTCGAGCTCGCGGGACTTGTAGACGGCCAGGCACCTCACCGCCAGCAGCGCGGTGGCTGCATCGTCCTGGATCTCGTCGATGACCAGCTGGCAGGAGCCGAGGGCTATGTGCGAGCGGTAGAGGTAGCAGTCGCGCTCCGTGGCGTCGCTGCCGCTCAGGTGGGACAGCTCGTACGCCTCGTTGATGCAGACCTGGTAGTTGCCGATGAAGAAGTTGTTGTACACGGGGAACAGCGCGTCACCCATCGTTCTCGTCCGTCCTTCGTCTCCAATCCCTAAAAGTTGATCGTTCCGCGGCCTCGAGCCTCGGTTGATGGACACGCGGGTGGTGTGTTCACGCGCGGGTTGGGGTTACCCTGAGCTCGCGACTCCCTTCCGTGGAGTGCGTTTTGCGCCGCGGATGCAACTCGCGCGCCTGCTTCTGGCGTGGAGGCGGGGGTTGGAAGGCGCCTCGTCTAGCCGAAAACGGTCGGTTGCAAAATGGTCGGACCGAAAATAACTCGCACGTTCAAACTCAAGGGTGCCATCATCACAGCTGTGCTCCTCACTCAAACCCGCGCGGAACCTGGGGGTTCCGGCTGAAGCGGAAGGCGAAGCGGCGCGAGGAGGCGGCCGAGGCAGGCATCGGAGAGAAGCGCCCGCGCCTGGGTCGGATAGTCGTACGGTGTGGATAGTGCCACGGGGGTAGTCTAGACGGAGGCGACATGAGCGATTTCGTCTACAGCGCGTCGAGGGATCCAATGGTGGCGCGACGACCGCCCGAGGGGACGCCGGTGTTCACCCCGGCGGCATCCTCCGATCGCGTCGTGCTCCGCGGTCTCGACGAGTTCCTTCGCAAGCCCTACGTTCGGGTCAACGCGCCGCCGGTCGGGGTCGGCGCGACGACGCAGGGATCGGGTGCCGAGGTGAAAACGTATGCACCCCCTCCCGTGCCGTCGACGTCAGGGACCGCGCCTCCCGGTGGGGGTAATAACCCCAACCCGTTCCCGCCGATGCCGACCAAGAACACGAACAGGGCGGCGATGCGGGATAGGACCAACGTCGGCGCGGCGGCGCCCAGGCCCACGCCGCCGGTCATCGGACGCGGTGACGCCGCGCCTTCCTCGCCCGTCATCGAGATCTTCGAAGACGACGACCTCGCGATGGCCGCCATCGACGTCGACGCCGTGGTACAGCAGCAGCGAAGGACGAACGCACCGCCGGCGTCCACGGCGGCACCTGCATTCACGCCGACACCGCAGTCCATCCCGCCGAACGCGAATGCGAATGCGAGTGCGCGAACGGGCCCGGCTAAGGCGCCCGCGCTGGACGGCTCCGGCCTCGACTGGCGGTGCGAGCACGGCTGCGCGATGCGTCACTGCGCGCGGCTGATGGACCACATGGACGCGCTCAAGGAGTTGGTCGACATGTACGACTACCAGCTCGGCGAGGACGACGCGCTTGAGAACATGACGGGTAAGGAGTATAAAGAGACGGAGCGGAAGCTGAGGGAGGGCCGCGAGATGCAGCACGGCGCGATTCGAGCGGCGATGGAGCTGGGACGATCAGCGGGGGGGTCGGGGGGATCGGGCGGGTCCGGGACGGGCGGGTCGATGCCGCCGCCGGCGTCGAGGCCGGCGTCATACGGGGCGCCGACGTATCAACGGCAGGGTAACCCACCCGCGGCTTCGCAGTTCCAGACGCCGCAATACAATCAGCAACCGCAGCAGCAATACAGTCAACCTCCGCAGCAGCAGCAGCAGCAGCAGTACAATCAACCTCCGCAGCAGCAATACAGTCAACCTCCGCAGCAGCAACAACAATACAACCAACCGCAGTATCCGAGCGGTCAGGAGTCGTATCAGACGGGCACGATGCCGCCGGGACCGGGTGATGCCACGGCGTCTTACGGCGGAGGCGGACACGAGACGGGCGGGTACGGGGGCGGTGATTTCAACGGCGGTAACGGAGGGGCGTTCCAGGGTGGGGATTTCGGCGGGCCCGGGCCCGGCAACGGGAACGAAAACTGGGACAACAACGGCGGGGACTTTGGACCCGCGCCCGGGGACCGGGCGGCTAGCATCGCCATCCCCGAGGACTGCCAGTTCGTGGACCACCAGATCAAGCGGTGGATGAGGGACGACTTCGAGTGGTCGAGCCGCGCGAGACAGGTGCTGAGGAACACGTTCAACGCGCAGGACTTCCGCGGCATGCAGCTCGCGACGATCAACTGCACGATGTCGTGCGAGGACAGCCTCGTGCTGATGCCCACGGGCGGCGGGAAGAGTTTGTGTTACCAGCTCCCCGCGGTGCTGTCGCCCGGGGTGACGATCGTGATCTCGCCGCTGGTGTCGCTCATCCAGGACCAGCTTCACCACCTCGGCGAGATGGGAATCCCCGCCGGCGTGCTCGGCAGCATGGAGAAGGAGGGAGCCGCGGTTCAAAACCAAACCTACGCCCAACTTCGGAACAACGAGCTCAAGCTGCTGTACCTGACGCCGGAGAAGATCGCCAAGAGCAACAAGCTCATGAACCTCCTCGAGCAGATGCACGGCAGAGGCGAGCTCTCGCGCATCGTGGTGGACGAAGTGCACTGCATCAGTAGTTGGGGGCACGATTTCCGCAAGGATTACCAGGCGCTCCGGATCCTGAAGAACAAATTCCGGGACGTGCCCCTCGTGGGTCTCACCGCGACGGCGACGAAACGAGTGCAGGACGACTGCGTCCGGCAGCTCGGCTTACAAAAGTGCACACGATTCTTCCAAACCTTCAACCGCACCAACATCGTGTACGAGGTCAAGCCCAAGAGCAAGGACATCGTCAAGGACATGAAGGCGTTGATATACGAAAAGTTCACGAACCACCGCAACGGGAAGGTTCAGTGCGGCATCGTGTACTGCTTCAGCCAGAAGGACTGCGAGAAGATGGCCGAGGCGCTGACGTGCGTGCGGGGGAAAGACGCCAGGTGGCCGAAAGGTCTGCTCGCGCTGGCCTACCACGCCGGCATGAAGGAGAATGATCGGAAAACAGGCGTTCCCAAGCGCGAGCTCCACCAGCGAATGTGGAGCGACGGCAGGGTTCCAATCATCTGCGCCACCGTCGCCTTCGGCATGGGCATCAACAAACCCGACGTCCGGTTCGTCTTTCACCACTCCATCCCAAAGTCACTCGAGGGGTACCACCAGGAGAGCGGCCGCGCGGGTCGCGACGGCGGCAAGAGCTACTGTACCCTCTTTTACCAAGCCGGCGACGCGGTGAAGATGCGGGCGTTGCTGCAAGACTCGGCGAAGGAAACTAGAGCCCCGCCTGAGATTCTGCGGTCCAACCTCGAAGCCATGGCGTACCTCGAGGCGTACTGCACCAACCAGACGACGTGCCGCCGTACCTTGCTTCTCGGGCACTTCGACGAGCGGTTCGACGCGGCGAAGTGCAAGGGGATGTGCGACAACTGCCAGGACCGGCAGAGCGGCGCGATGTTCGAGGACAAGGACATGACGGCACCCGCGTTGGCCGTCTGCCAGGTCATCCACGGCATGGGTTACTCAGGCGGGACGAAGACTGGCGTCTGGGGCGCGTTCAGCGGATCCAAGGCGAAGGACATCCTTAACAACGGGTACGACCGGCTGCCGGGGTACGGCGTCGGGAAGAAGATGAAGATCACCAAGCCGCTGTTCGAGAACCTCCTCATCAAGATCATCGCCGACGGGTTCGTCCAGGAGAGAACCACGCGGAACAACGGACCGTTCGGCGGATCCGTCACGCACCTCCACGCGGACCAACGAAGGCTGAACGATCTCCAAGGCGGCCGGACGCGGGTGGTGATGCAGACGAAGCTGACCAAGGCTCAGGCGGATCAGCGGCGGGGTGAGTCGAGGGAGGCGGCGGCGAGCCGAGGGGAGTTGCCGACGGCGCCCGCTAACCCCGCTAAACGGACGCCTGCGCAACAACGAACACAAGCGCCCCGCGACATCGACGCGATGGACGATTTCATCTACCCCGCGTCGACCCCCGCGCACAACGCCGCGGGGGGTGGAATCGACGGCAACAACAACGAGGTGGTTCTCATGGACACCACGCCCGTGGCTGAAGAGGCTGAGATGTCCAAGGAGATGGGTATTCGATACGACGCCTTGTTCGAGGCGCTGTTCACGATGCGCGACGAGTTGGCGGAGCAAAGGTCGAAGCGCGACGGCAAGTCCGTGCGAAACTACATGGTCTGCAGCGAGACGTGCCTGCAGGCCCTCGCGCGAGCGGCCGCTGGAGGAGGCTGCGCGACGCTGGAGGAGGTTAAGAAATTGACGACGTTCACGGATGCGGCGTGGAACGTGTTCATCCGGCAGCACCACCAGAAGATCTGGGCCACGATGGTCAAGACGCGGCGGGTGCTGGACAACCCGGAGCTCATGGCGGACATCGGCGCGGCGTCGGCGAACTTCGAGGCGTTCGAGTACGTCGCCACGCAGCAGCGGGATGGGCCCGGGGCGGGGGTCAAAAGAAGTCAAAGCGACCTCGATCCTTCGCCAACCTGGCAAAAGGCGAAGAGGTGAACGCCGACACGATCCAAGACGCGACGTCGTTCATCATCATTAGACTACGTTAATTAGCTACACGTTTAGATACGATGCTACGCATTCATCCGTTCGTTCGTTCAGTTCGTCATCGAATTCATCTCACCATCGGCTCGCGCGGCCGGCGGTGAAGGTGTACCCGTCGGACTCAAACTGCATAATCTCAGCCCGCGCGATTAGTAATTCGCAGTCGCCGAGTTCCGCGTTTGTCACCCCCGCGTCCACGCACATCTCCTTCCCCTTGATCCGGTACGTCAGGCCAGATACTATCGGGACCCTCTCGCTCGCGCCCGCCACGACGCCGCGGACAACCTGCCAGCGCACCGGCCCCGGTCCGACGGGGCGCCCGAATCCGTCGACGAGCCCGAGTTTGACCGCCAGTTTTTTGGTCACCAGCGTCCCGCCCCCGTTGCCGGTGTCCAGACACGCACGCGCGGAGTACCACCCGCCGGTCACGTCGAGGCACTCCGCCGTCTCGTCCGTGCCGATGTTCATGTCGTGGCGTGACTGTCCAGGTGGTGGGATGTAGGCGCCGGGGGGATTCAGCAGAGGGTTGACGCCGCCGGCGCTCGCGCCGGGAGCGCCGGAAACGATCTGGCCCCCGCGGACGTACCCACCCCCGCCGGTGGCCCCGCCGCCGCCTCCGAACGACGCGATGTGCGCCTCGTACTGCGCGCGTCGCTTCGCCGCCGCCGCCGCCAGCTCCGCGCGCGTGGGTTCCTTGGGGGGGATCACCTCGACGTCGTCCGGGGAGTTGTTTTCCTTGTCACCGTTCCTCGAAGCCCCCTTCTCCTCCTTCATCACCTCGACCACGTCCTCGTCGCTGTCGCAGAGGTCGATCACCCCGTCGTCATCCTTCGCCTTCGCCTTCGCCTTCGCATTCGCCGCGGCCGCGCGCGACTCCTCCCGTTCCCGCCGACGCCGCTCGGTCTCTGCTTCCTCGATCTTCGCGCGCTGATGTTCCTCATGAGCTCGAAGCGCGCTGAGGTCCTCGACGTCTCGCTGCGCCGTGGTCCACGAGTTGCGGATGTCGTCGGTGTTGACCTCCTGGCCCCTGAGGTCGTCGGGGTGGTTGCCGGCGGCGCGTGACCACGGGTCGCGCGCGGGAGACGCCGCGAGTTTCCTACTCGAGAGAGAGGGGAGAGAGGGTCAGGCGAATCTTGTGAATATGGGCACCCCAGATCTGGTGAAGTTGACTGCGCGTATCGGGGGGATGAACTCACCTCGCGCCTCCTTTGAATGCCTTGAATTCTCCGGTGTCCTCGCGCTTGGCGCGTTTGGCTCCGCCGCGGCCGCCGGCTCCCCCTCGGCCGCCAGCTCCCCCTCGGCCGCCAGCTCCCCCTCCCGCCCCCGCGACTGGTGCGGGAGCAGGACAATCTTGGCTCCAGTGGCCCTTCTCTCCGCAGCGATTGCACGTGTCGTTGGACCTGTCCCGCTTCGCGCCTCGACCCCGGCCGCCCCGGCCGCCTCGCGACTTCTTGAGGTCCGCGAGGGTCATGCTTCCGGGAGCCATGGCGCCCCCAAGAGTGACCTGTCACCGAGGACTTTCGAAAAACAAAACACCGACGTGGCCAAATATTTTATCCGAGCCGGCGAGCGGTCACTACGAACGACGCGCGCTCACGTCACGTCACAAATGATGCACGCCATCGCGTCCACCCGCGCGGTCGGAGCACCGCGCCGTGTGCGCGTGCCCCGCGGCTCCGACCGCGCGCGTCTCAACCGACGCGCCACCATCGCCAGATGCGCCCCTCCCTCGTCCACCGCCGACGTACCCTCGGAGCGCTTCGGATCGCTCGTGAAGGAGACCTTGCGCGAGATGGAGACCGACGAGGAGTTCCAGACGGCGCGTCGCCGGCTCAAAGAAGAGGGCCAGGCGGCGCTCACCAAGGAGGAACGCGCGCGAAGGAGGCGCGCGCTCGACGGCCTCGACGTCCCTCACTTCGACGAGTTCATCGTCCAGAACGGCGCCGACCCGCTCGTCCGGAAACCCACGACCATCCTCCAGGTCAACATCGGCCTGTACTGCAACCAGGCGTGCTCGCACTGCCACGTCGAGTCCTCTCCACTGCGCACCAGCGAGGTCATGTCCAAAGAAGTCGCGGACCGCATCGTCGAGCTCATCGACGCCGCGGACGGCTCCATCGGAACTCTGGACATCACCGGCGGAGCGCCCGAGCTCATGGAACAGTTCCGACCCTTAGTCATCGCCGCACGCGCGCGAGGCGTGGACGTCATCGACAGGTGCAACCTCACCGTGCTCTACGAACCCGGCCAGGAAGACCTACCGCAGTTCCTAGCGGAGAACGGAGTACAAGTGGTGGCGTCGCTGCCGTGCTACTCGGAAAGTAACACGGACGCGCAGCGAGGCCGAGGGGTTTTCCAGCGGTCCATCCAGGCGCTCAAAGACCTCAACTCGGTGGGGTACGGCGTCGAGGGGACCGGCCTGACGCTTGATTTGATGTACAACCCGGGCGGCGCGTTCTTACCCCCGGCGCAGGCGAACCTGGAGGCGGCGTACCGGTCCGAGCTCGGCGATGCTTACGGGATCGATTTCACGCGTCTCATCACTCTGACCAACATGCCCATCAAGCGTTTCGCGGATGAACTGCACCGGACGGGCAAGACGGAGGAGTACATGAAGCTGCTCATCGAAAACTTCAACCCGGCGGCGGCGAACGGGGTGATGTGCAGGGACTTGGTGAGCGTGAGCTGGGACGGGAAGATGTACGATTGCGACTTTAACCAGCAGCTCGATCTGCCGATGCCGCGGGAGAAGGGCGACGGGGGGGACGGGCCGCTGACGGTGTTCGACGTGGACGCGCTCTCGCGACTGACGGGGCGGAGGCTCGCGGTGGATAACCACTGCTTCGGGTGCACGGCGGGCGCGGGGTCTTCTTGCTCGGGCGCCACGGCGTGAGTTAGACGATTGTCAACCGTTCGATTCGATGTATTTTACAGAAAAAAATGCCACCCCTCTCATCACTTCTTTCCCTTCTTCCCCTTCTTCCCCTTGGGCTCGGGCTCGACGGGCTTGACCTCGAGGTGCGTCACCCACGACATGTACGTGTTCCACATCAGCGCGATGACGTTCGCCGCGCCCACCTGCAGGTTCACGGGTACGAACCTAAAGTTCAAAAACTGAAACGGCACCCAAACCTTCCAGTTGGCGACCACCGTCTGCGACCAGTCCTGCTTCAGCTTGGGCACCACCGCGGACGCGTTGCCTTCGACGGTGAACAGCGAGGCGATGAACACCGCGAGGAACGTCGGCGCGAAGACGAGCTGGTCCAGCGCCAGACTCACCGTCGCCGCCGCGGTACCGACGGCGCCCGTGGCGAGTACAATCTTGTTGAGGTTGGCGTACCAGAAGTGGAGGCACGGGCCCACGAGCGCGGCGCCGAGGAAGGTGAAGACCCCGGCGCGCTTCCAGTCGCATCCCTTGTTCGCGGCGTCCTCGAACATGAACTGCGCGAAGAGGTCGCCGGCGGCGTTGAGGATGCCGGATGTCACGCACTTGGTCAGCATGGGGTTCTTCTCGAGGGACGTGAGGTAGAGGACCCAGAGCCCCCCACCGCCGCCGCCGGAGGAGGACGACGCGCCGGAATCGCCACCACCGCCTCCGGATCCGCCGGAGCCCCCGGCCGCGCCGCCGCCTCCTCCCTCGGCGGCTCGCGCGACGCCCCTTCGTGCCTGGGCGTTGTCTCCCGATGAGGGTCCCTTCAAGTGACGCGCGGGGGCCCAGACGCCGCGGATGGAGGCGGCGTCCGCGCGGACACGGTCACCGACGCGGTTCGCGGACCGCCTGATCGACGAGTCGCCGCCGGCGGCGCACCGAGCGGGTCGCGCGCGGCTCGCGACCGCCATCGCGGACCTCCCGCGGGCGCCGACGGATGATGTGACCCTCATCGCCGTGGCTCGCGTCGTGACCGCCCACATCTTCCCGGTGTGGTTTCCACGCGCGGATGAGGACGCACCCTGTGTCGTGGGTTGGAGCGGGAACGCCGACGAGCCCGAAGGACCCACGCGTAGGTATGTGTAGGTGTGCGCAGACCTCGCGGCGATGTCGAACCGTCGTTTGAAAATCTCGCCTGTTTTTTGGAAATGTCCGACCTCGCAACCGACCTCCAACTCGTCAACACGTCCTCGCTCGCGGCTCCCACGACGCTCACATCGAAGGTCGCGACACGTTCGCACACCAAACGAAGACCACACAATGTCGGGCGGACCTTACGGAGGCGGCAGCTCGCTCGCCACGGTGCGTCCCCAGCCCCGACCCGCCCGATCCCGCCCACCCATCCGCGCGCCCCACATAAAAATATCGTGATCATCGCGACTGACCCAGCTCCCCGTTCCCCTTCCTTTCTCTTTCCGCAGTTCATGCGCGTGGGCGCCGTGGCGGTCGGTCTCGGTTACAGGGCGGTGATGGGCATTTTCTCCGGACTGGTGCGTTCACGATCCCACGCCGGATACCCCTCCCATGGCTCACCCGTTCGGCTCAGCGCTGGAGCCCCGAACGGGTGATAAAATAGGGTTACCCGAGTCCCTCCCACGCGAAGCCACGACTCACCTCTCTCACCTCCCACCCACCCCGCCCGCAGTTCAAATAAACAACACGGCGATACGCCACCGCGGGAGCCACGACGAACGCGGCGTCGGCTCTCTACCCTAGACACCTAGCATCGATCGATGATGAAATAATCCATGTGTATTTTTGCAAAAAAATCGCGAGCTACTCGTAAGGCGGGTTCGGGTCTTCCCTTCCGTGTACAAACGTTTACCCGGCGAGGTCCTCCATGCACGTCATCCACCGCTCCAGCGGAACCTTCCCCGCGGACTCCGCCCCCGTCCCACCGCCGTGTCGCGCCATCTCCAGCAGCATGAACAGCCGCTTGATCGGAGTCTCGTGGTCCAACATGGCGACGGCGGGATCCAGCTCGTGCGGTTCAAACGCGCCCAGCTGCGACAGCACAACCTTCGCGTCCGTCTGCGTCAACAGCGGGCAGTGCAGCGAGACGTTGAACGTCGCGGTGAGGCCCATGTCCTCGAACACGTGCGGCAGCGAGGTGGTCCCGATGACCAACAGCTTCCGCCCCTCGGGGGGCTGGCGCTTCAGCAAGATGAGCAGCGCCTGCAGCACCACGTTGCTGAACCTCGGGCCGATCGCGACGTAGTCCAGCAGCCGCTCGATGTCGTCGAGCACGATGAGCGACAGCGGGCTCTTGTACGCGTCCTCGAACACCTTCGCCAGAGCCTGGCACTTGCCCATCTCCGACATGCCCACCATGTTATCGGCGCTGACCAATTTCATAAACGGATACTGCGCGCCGATGGCCAGCGTCGCCGCGAGCGCCGTCTTACCACTCCCCGCCGCGCCCTCCAACACGCACGTCAACATCGGGGTCTTGTCACTGACCCGAACCTGCTCCACGAGCGCCCTGCACGTGTGGTGCAGCTTCTCGAAGCGTTCGCCGGGTGAGATGACCCCGTTGAGTCGGCACCGCTCAAACGTCTCGGTGCTCGCGCCGAACGCGGGTACAACCTCGACGAGCGCGCGTTCAAAGTCGTCCATCTCCACCCGGACGTTGTCCTCGTCGATCTCCATGGACGACAGGTTCTGGAAGTCAATCTGCCGAGCGAGGGCGAAGGACACGGCGGACTTGACCAGGCCCTCGATCTCGGCGCCGCTGAAGTTTTTGGTCCGCCGCGCCAGCTCGGCGACGTCGACGTC
>Ga0115571_1000830_pt1 | contig 22822 bp, 18 predicted proteins | sample COGITO_mtgs_1205_FD_87293 | JGI IMG/M metagenome (GOLD analysis project Ga0115571, IMG submission 87293) | Pelagic marine microbial communities from North Sea - COGITO_mtgs_120531 | ecosystem: Environmental > Aquatic > Marine > Epipelagic | place: Germany:Helgoland, sampling site Kabeltonne...
AGCGCCTCTTGGTGTACGAGGCGTGTACCACCAATTCTTGGTAGCCAGTTTTCGTCAATTCACAGTATGAGCTGTGAAAGAAAAAAACGCGTACACTGCCGGTACACGCCTCGTACAGTACGGTACACGTACACCAAACCACCTCTTGGTGTACAAGCCGTGTACCACAAAATCTTGGTCGCCATATTTCGTCAATTCACAGGGTGGTGTGTGAACGTTTCGCTTTTCGTTCACCGTCATCGTCCATGTCGTCGCGTAGTCGTTTGACGGGCCCTTCCTCGTCGTCCTCGTCGTCCTCGTCGTCCTCCTCGTCCTCCTCCTCGTCCTCCTCTTCATCGCTTTCCTCTCCGCTTTCCTCGCTCAAGTTTTCGTCACTGCCCTCGTCGCTCTCGCTCGTATCGTCCTCGTCGCTTGTCGCTTTGAGCGAAACGGTCGCTCGCTCCGATACCTTGACAACCACCTCGACGACGTCCATCACAAAATCGTCCACTTCCACCTGCATCAGCTTAGAGGCAAGCTTGGCCGCCGCTTGTGTCGGGTCACTCAACGAAAAGCTCTGCGCCGAGGGAGAGTCAACCGGTTCGCCCATCCAGTCAGATATGACAAGCCGTATCGACGATTGGAGAAGTCCAACGCCCTCGTTGCGGCGCAGCAGCACAGTGCACATTTTTTCAAGCTCCTCCAACTCAGGCTCCTCCGCGTCGTCAGGAAGCGAGCATCGGATTGCGTCCAGGCCACTTTTTAGCAACGCACCTGCAAAACTTCCGTCTGTTGTCGAATCCGCCTTCAAATGTTCGTCCACGCAATCCAAAACGGCGCCGGCGATGCGATCGCGTGGGGACATACCTGCTCGCGCAAGATCTTCTTCCACCGACTCTTGATATCCCCTCTGATAGCGGGAGATGGAAGAGGGAGATCTTGGATCGTGTGCGTGGACGGTATCTCTCTCTGTGTGAGAAGGAGAGGGGGGTGATGTACTCCGCCGTCTCTTCCGCCGACGCCGCGGCGTATGCCGCATCGGCTCGGATGAAACGCCTGAACAAGCCTAACAACATGTGGATAGTTGGAATTGCCTTCGACCTTTTGTTCGGCGCGGGGCCGTGGGTCTTCGGTGTCGCCATCGCCGCCGCCGGGCTCACCGCCATCTACACAGAAGTGAGTGGCGCCGCGGACACGTTTGCGCTCTTCAACGCGCCAGTGGCGATCACGGCTATCAGCACCTTTGCAAGCTTTTTGTTGGTGGGAAAGCAGGCCACCAACCTTTCCAACAACGCAAAGATCGTCGGAGAGTTTGGTAACTTGAGCGGATCTCTCGTGAACATCTGTCTTTTCCTCAAGTCGCAAATCTCCTCCGGGAAAACCATTGAGTTCATCACGCTGTCGGACGGGAATGGCGGATTCTTTCAAACGACACGCATCGGTCTTGCTTGTGCCTCTGTGATGTACATTGTGAAATATACTGGCCGTGGCGTTAAGATCGTGCCCGAAGGCTTGCCGCTTGGGCAAGACAAGCGCCTACTTGCGTCCTACAACAAGTATATTTTACCCTCAAATGGCTCGCCGGGAATGTCTCCCTTCCTCTCCTGCATCCTTCTCATCGGCGAGCTTATTGACGAATTTCAGATCGGCGAAAAGGCATCAGAATACGCCGTGCTTTTTGGTCAAGTAAACGCAGTCACCAGCGCCGAAGGTGCAATCGGAGGAACGGCCGGCTACAGCCAGCCGTACCTCATGCGTTATTTGCTGTATATGCTCTACTCGCTCTACCTTCTTTTGCTACTAATGACCGACCTCGTGCCAGCAAACCAATGGAACTCGGTTTGGATATCGGCTATTCTAGCCTTCTGCACCGTCGCCTTTTTCCAGGTCAGCGAGAGATACGGCAACCCGATGAAGTTGAGGTCCAGGGCCATGGGGCAAAAACCAATGGTGTCCGGCGCGTGCGTTGACACAGAGATCGCCATAACCAGCATCTTCTCGCGCTCCAAGTCGGTGCTCCTCGGCGGAGGCGCGGATGCATCCACGTCCGCATTGTCGACGGGGATGCGCTTCTCGATCAACGCATGATTTCGAAGTTTGGGAGGGTAATTGGTGGTCGAAATTGGGCGACTGTGTTTGTCGGTGTTTTGGGCTGAGAGAGAGAGGAGAAGAGAAGAGGGGGGGGTGTCGTACGTAGACCTAAGGTCTCATGTTTTGTCTGTAGTATAGAGGCAAGAAAGTCAAAACCCAGACTCGTTTCGATACGCTCAAAAAAAATCCGCAACCTCCACACACCAAGCATCATGGCTATCACCAAATACAAAGGGCCCATTCAGCCGGTCCTCCCATCCAAGAACACCGAGGGTGGGTTTGCCATGCCAGAGTGCTCATTGTGTAGTTCGGCCTTTTTTGGGAGAGGAAATGTATGCGCACCGCTCGGCCAGCCAGGAGACCGCTGCTGCGATTCGTGCAACGCGCGCCTGGTAGTTCCTGCGCGTTTGTCTTCGTTTACCAAGAGAAGTCTAGAGGTCACGGAGGGGGGCGAAGATGAACCTCATTCCTTCAAACGCGTTCGAACTGAAGTCGAGGAACCAGTCAAGCACTCTCAGGACGACGACGCTCAATGGGACGATCTGAAAATGCCCCGTTTCGAGGAAGCTCAGGAAGCATGCGACCCCGGAATCGAAGTGGATGGCTCCGTCGTGGTTCACGGGCTGTCCTCGATCTCGGTGGCGGTCAAGCCTCCTCTGCCCTCTAGCCGCCCTGAAAACTTGGCGATCGACATAATCTGCGCCTTGGATGCGACGGGAAGTATGGCTGGCTCGGGCGAGGCCGGGCTAAAACAAACGCTGCGGAACTTTGACACACTGGTGGCGAAGTCTCTCAAAAATACCTATGGTCACGACGAAGAAGGCATCGAGAATATCAAGTCGGTGCGTAAGTCGACAAGCGTCCATTTCTTCAAGTTCGGACAGACTGCAAGGGCCTTGGCTCACCGACCATTTTTGGCCCTGGACGACCCGGAGCTGAAGTCGACTTGCAAAGCGATCGCAAACGACATGACCTTCGACGACAATGGGACGAACATTGGCTGCGCGGTGGAGTACGCCGCTTCCGCCGCGAATGAGCGTCTCCAATCCACGGCCGCCGACGACGCCGCGAATGGAACAAAACGGATCACGTGCTTTGTGCTTTTGACCGACGGGTCCGTGAACGAAGGTCTGAGAAACCCTACCGAGATGCTCACTGGAATGGACAACACACTGTCCGACGTAGCAAACAACGCACCGATGTCGGTTTTCGCGGTCGGACTCGGCGGCTGCACCGATCCAAAATTCTTAACGAAGTTATGCCGCGGCGGTTTTTGGAAACACGTTTCCAACGCTTACTACCCGTCCGACGCCTTCGAAGTCGCGTTCGGGACCATCCTGGCGTCGGTGGACCTCTACAAAATAAAAATGAAGATCAGCGTCGAGCGCGACGGTGCGGGCGTAGAGGGCTCCGAGATCGAGTTCAGCAAGTACATTGGGCTTCTCACAAAGGACTCTTGCCGCGCGCGCAAACTCCAGATGCCGGTGCCTGTTCAGGCCAAGCCGGGCGACGAGCTCGTGATCAAGACGTCGTTTGGGGTCGATGGCGAGGTGACAGAGTCGCGGATCTTCATGGCAGATTCCGTAGAGCACACATCTGGGATCTACTCCGAAACGACCTCGAACATGGTCGCTGGTCTGTACGCCGAAGCCGACGACATCGAGCGGGCCATTGAGAAGTTGAAGGCGAAGATTTCGCTTGGCGAAACCGTTCAATCGTCTACAGAAGCGCTGATCCAAGAGAACTCGAGCTCGAGCGCGGTTCGTTCACAGCTGGAACGGTACTCAACAATTTTGGAGAATACACTTTCCGCTGCGTCGGCTGGCTCCAGCATCGGCACTGCGTCGATGTCGTTCTACTCGCCACGCGAGTCCTTCGCGCCATACTCGCCATACGCGCCGTACTCGCCGTACGCGCCGGCGCCGGCAGGCTACTCTAATTCAATCATGCCTAGCTACAGCCAACACGAGGTCACTTCCTCGTTTTCTCAGATCGACTCGTGAAGGAACTGTGGTTCGGGAATGTCTGTTGTGTTTGTGTGTTTGTCCGTGTGGGTTGATATCTAAGAATAGAACTGTATTGGTTGTGGAAAGGATGTCTCTTCCGTTTTTATCAATCGGTTTAAACAAGCACGACTCTCCACCTTTTCATCGAGTTGTGCGATGTAGCGAGCGCACGGACACGTTCTTCGTCCCGGGAATTGAGGGGCAGTCCCAGGAGTCAGCAGACGACCGGCTCACAAAGCTAAGAAAATGGTTTGATCTCAACCCAGACGGCACGGCCAAGCACGAAGACGTTCAACCCAAAATGGAAGATTTTGGATTCAAAGAACTGCCGACGCGCAACAAACAGTATTGGGCAAAGGACCTGCCCAGCAACTCCATGTCCAACGTTCTGACGTGGGCGATGATGGAAATGTCCAAGGCACGGTTTGAAAAGTACAAAGAACTGGGAATCGACACATCGGTTGCTTTGATACAGGCTGCAAAGTCGAATGGTTTACCGGTAGACTACGAGCCCAAACCGGACGACAGCGGCGACCCTCTTATTGCAAGTTTCTTGTCTCTGAAGCGGCGGTCGACCCAGCTGAAAACACTCGAGCGTGAATCTCTACGACAGGCGATTGGCGTGCGGCGGTCAGTTGGTGAAGAGGACAGCACCTTGATCAACGACGAGGATGGTGACACATACGACGCCGACATCGTAGCGGACGTGATCAAGCGTTCTATGCCTACGAGTGGCATGAGCACAGACACATCGTTTCCATGGGACGAAGGGGATCAACCTTCGGAGTTTCCGATGAGATCTCTGTTCGGTGGCGCTCCCGCGCAACCCGATCGACCCGAAAGTCCAGGCGTCGGCCCTCCCGGTGGCGGTGGTGGCGGCGGAGGCGGTGCTCCACCGCTCCCGCCACTGCCAGCATGGATGTTGACCGATCCACCACGCGTCCCGGACCGTGAGTTAACTCCAACCGAGATCGCGCAAATCAATAGACTCGATGAAAAGAAACGGCAGCAGTTGTACCTTGACCACTTGGAAAACGATCGAAACGCTGAGATCGCCAGGAAACGTCAGCTCGAACTCGATCAGAAACGAATGGATGCACTTGAGGAAAGCACGAAGAAGGACATAGAGCTCAAACATAGGCGAGACTACCGAGACGAGATGGCAGTCGAATTGGACATTCACCGCCTAGAACAAGAGAAGAAGAAGCTTGAGGCCCAGAAGCGTCAAGACGACGAGGGTCCCTTGCCTACATGGGACCCGTATCTTTCGGCCAAAAAGGTTGTCGCTGTGCTTGAGGACATCGAAAAGAATTACAGTGGAAACGACCAGCTCAAGGATTTCATATACATGGACATCGTCTCGTTCCTGGGCGACCCGGTGGCGACTATGAACGACTACCGCAACTACGCCTTCATGGGGCCGTCGGGGGTGGGAAAGACGACATGGGCGAGGCTGATGGGGAAGATCTACAAGGCGATTGGGATGTACCTGTATGGAATCGTTGCCGAAACCAAGGCACAGGATTACATTTCCAACTACCTAGGACAGACAAGTTCGAAAACCGCCGCCACGTTGAATCAGAACCTTGAGAATATCATTCTGATAGACGAGGCTTACAGCATGGCCAGGGGAGGCAACAAGGACTACGGTTCGGATGCGATCACTGCAATCGTAGACTGGATGGACAAGAATTTGGGCTGCTACATGCTCATAATTGCCGGGTACGAGAAGGACATCAACGACGACTTTTTGGCAGTCAACGAGGGGCTGGACCGACGGTTCAACAACAAGGTTGTCTTCCTAGAGTACACTGGCGCACAGATGGCCGACATACTGAAGAAGATACTTTCCAGATCGGGGTCGGACAAGAAGTGGGACAAGGACACATGGAATCGGGTCGCGGCGCTGATCGAAAAGGCCAGCGCATCCAAGGATCGATGGGGCAAATTTTACGAAATCCTTTTTAGCAAACAGGCTGGGTCTATCACGCTCATCGCTGCTAAGGCGAAAAAGTACATGTTGCTCCCAACCAAGAGGCCACCGGCGGGCCAGCTTTACACTTACGAACGGGACATGATGCAGGTGCTTCTTTCCTTCCTCCCGATGGCCACACAAAAACAGATCACAGACAAAACAAGTGAGGTCTACGAGTTTTTGCTGGGTGGTGCTAACGACCAATCAGAACTGGCAGATTATGAATCCGACGACGATCTGTAGATGGGGTGTGGGCTAGGGATGTGGCTGTGCGTTTTTGGAAGCGACCGGGGTCGTGTGCCGGATTCCAGACCCCCCACCCTTTTTCAGGACACCGATGAATGATCGGTTGTTGTCGACGTTGTCGAAGATGGAAGCCTCCAACTCGGACGTTGGGCCCCTGCTGGGGGCGCGGTAGAACGCCTTGTAACCATCTCTGATCGCCTCCAGCGACAGCAACGCGTCCACGTGCATGGCCGGCATTTGATCCGTCTCGTACAGTTCGTAAAGCATGTGATACATGTGTATAGCGAACCTTTTGCTGATGAAATACGCCTTTGTGCTCATCATTGGGCGGTCCAGTGCGTACAACTTCTCTTTCACGTTTACTGTGGATCCGTCGAACGGCACGTCGTATTGCATGTCCGAAGAAGACGCTATCACCTTTGTCTCGTCTGCCGCGCAGTAGTCCTCAAAGGGACCGAGCGTATGGAGCATCATGTAGTCAGCCTCAAGTTCGACAAACTTCTTCTCGTAGAAAGTGAGTGTTTGTGGCGTTCCTTCGCCAAAGTAAACATTATCCTCGCACACGAGACAAAAATCGCGCTCGCAGTTTTTTACAGCATTCCACACTCGCAAATGTGCCAATGCACATCCAAGAGCGCCTCGGTAGGAGTACGTCATGTGAGTCGACCTCGAACCACATGCAAAGAGGTACTGTCCATAGGAATTGAGGTGTGACACCTCTTCGTTGAGATTGGCGTCCGAAATGATGTAAGGCTTGATGTAGTTGATTGGATCGGCAAACCCTTTCACGAATGCCGCTTTGAGGTAAGCGAATCGAACTGCCCACATTCCATCGTTGTAAGACTTCTCGGGGTCGGAAATCAAATAGGCAAGGTGCCGTGTACACCACATGTCCGAAGGATCCTGCAAAATACTAACTAGTCCGGTGTCCTTGCTTGACGGCTTTTTGAGCTTGGCGAGACTAGGGAGCATCGTGTTTTTGTGTCTCTATCCATTCAAGACACGGTTGAAGAGTATATCAAGTTAAAAACTTGTGCATTTCACGCTCTTGAACAATACAGACGACACACTGGAGAATGGCTGTGTGCTTCTACCGTTTTCACGACGAACGTGATATTCGGTCCGCCCAACCGTTCGTTTGGCTCGAGCAAGATTCGCTCTCCCGATTTTGGGTATGTTACACTGGGGTCGCGCCCCCTCGATCGCTTGAAAATGCTAAGCCGTTCGACCTTCTTCATTTTCGGAAGCTTGACGTCCAAGACGACGCGTGAAGCATTTCTCACTTTGATGTGAGGCACAAATTCAGTCTTGCTGTCGTCCGCAACCACTCTAAATGATCGATCGCTATTGTCGACAAAGTGGCCCTTGCCGATGTCATTTGCGCTGCTGATGCTTCCCGTTTGGTTGCTCATATTCACCCTGCCGCTCGTGATTCCTCCGGCGCGGAGCATGTCGTTGTCCCCAGGAAGCAGGAATGAAAAGGGAGGCGACCCCACACAACTTCGTATCCTCGGCCAGAAGTGTCGATTTTTACAAAGCGAGAGGAACAGCACACGCTGGTTCTTTGTATCGAGAAGCAGCCAGAATGCACGCTTCAGATCGCTGTCGCCCGTCGTTGTCGTGTTAGGCTCGGCTCGCTCGTCGTGCGCCCTGTCGAGCTGCCTTTGAGCGAGCTCTCGAATAAGAGCCGTCGCATCTGCTTGCGTTTGGATGTCTCCAAATTCAGACCTTGCAGGACTTGCCACGCGCGTTGGTGGCGTGCCCGGAGCAACTGGCACGTCTTCGACTTGCTCCATGTCTCCTTCCAATTGTTAGGTTTCACAAAACAGTGAAATCTCTTTCGACTCAAGAGAACCGCTAAGTGCGCCTAGATCATCCCACCCATTCACACCACACACGAACATGTCGGGAAACCCCGCCCCGGAAGACACCCCACCCGCAAAACCAAGCACGAAATTCAAACAAACCACTCTCGGAGAGTTCGACGTCCATGTCTCGACGCCGGTGACCGAGACTAGCCAGCCCGAGTGGCCGGGCAAGGAGCGACCCCGTGTGCAACTCGACATGCGGGACTACATGAGAACTCCGGGCATAGGAAAGGCATCAAGCTCTCGCTGAAGCGTCTCCGCGGAAATCTTGTATCTCTTGGCGCTCTTCCTCATGATCTTTCTTATGTTGGTCGTCGGGAGCTTCAAAGCAAGTAGCACCTTGGTGGAAACGATGACGGATACAATGTCGGGCGGCCATGTGGCGTTTCTTGAAATCCAATCGTAACAAGCGATACCCACCACGTGTTTTTGAGCCATCTCTTCTGTACGCCCGTCGATCCAGCCCACACTCTTCGACGCATGAACAGACAGTGCAATCTGATGTAGAAACTCGTCAACGGAAGGAAATGACGTCTGGTTTTCCTCGTGGGGCGCAAGCACGAGGGCGGTAGACGCGCATTCTTCGTCTTCATCGTCGACGTCGTCGTCTTCCTCTTGGTCTTTGCATGCAGTGCATAGAGTCTCCGGCGATGCGTCCAATATGCGCTCGATGGCACACAGACTGTCGCGCACGACCGACACAGATTTCGTAAAGCCAGTGATTTGCTGCAGGAGCTTGGTCGTCATCTGCCTCACTTCAAAAGGCCCGATTTGCTCAAACGCCTCTCCGCTGTCCGCCAAGTTGTGCGCGTCCTCCACGACACGCTTGATGCTCGCGTTTGCAAGCAACTTAGGGTCGGCCAAACGGACCATCGACGCAAAGCAGCCGTTTTTATTCGGACACGAAAGGATATGCGAAGCCGTTTTGACAAAGAGCCTTGTCAAAATTATCGATGCCGACGCGCACAGCGGGTTGGTGTCGGGGTCCAAACCCGCCGAGCTGAACACCGAGTGCACGTGAACGACTGTTCGATCCATTCGTTTTTTATCTCGTTGCTGCAGCACGTTAAGTGAAGCCTCCACCGAGGCCTGTCTGGTGATTTTCTCCTGCGTGCTCCGCAGCGCGCTCGGCACGCCTTGAGACGCCGCCTCGTTGGCCTGGCGCGCGCGTCGGCGAGAAGCGGAGCTTTTGAACTCTTCCGCCGAAAGGTCGGTTGCTAGCCTGTCGTCCGCGATCACCGTCGACCGATTGTTTGTGTCGTACGCCTTCTCTTGGAAGTTGCTGTTCGTCGACTCGCATGCGCCGCACGATGGACACACGAACCCCGATTTGTCGCTAGATTCCTGGAGCTTCGAGCTGTCGGTTTCGCCGCAACCCCTGCACATCCATCCGTTTGGCGTTGCGGGCACTTCGGCTTCGAGGCCAGATGCGCACCGCGCAAGTTGAGAGATTTTTTGTTCTTTTTTCATTGCGTAAAAGGCTTCGTGGAGAAAATGAGAGGGCTTTTTCTTGTTTTCCCTTTTGGACATCGATTGGATTATGTGGTCGACCGGGGTGGGTGCACTCTCGTGCAGCGCTAGTGGTATGACGACGCGCTGCATTGTGTTCTTGAATGACGTCGACCACAGCTGTAGGTACGCCGCAGCACCGCTAATAGTGTGCCAGAGGGAGCAATGGGGTGTGTGTGTGTGGCCTGTAACGTCGGTGATGGCGACCGACATAGCATCCAAGAAAGAGATGATAAAAAATCGCAATTCGGAATTAGCCGAAGGGAAAAAGCGCGTGGAACAATTGGTTCGTGAATGGGCTCCAGAGGAAGCGCCTCCACCAAAAGGCTGCTTTCCAAGCATCAGGTTATTTTCGTCGTGTCCGTTGTGGAGAAGGCAAGCAAGCAAAGTCGCAACATCGGAAGCTTCTACGACTTCGACGATCAAACAGAGCGGAGATAGCAAGCTGCTTTTGAGGATGGTAGGTGTTCGAAAAGAGCACACAAGCGAGAACGAGAGAATCGAAGTTGCGATGAAAACGGTAAAGGCGCGTGTTGAGGGATTGGCCGATCGCGTGAAAATTGGTAGAGAGCGAGCTCTGCGTGCAAAAACCGAAGGCAGAACGCAAGACGCGATTCGAGAACTCAAGAAAGCGAAAACCCTGGAAAAGCAACTCGCTGCTGCTCGGGCCGCATTGGACACATTGGAACGGCAGCAAGACATGATCGAAGAATCTGTTCTGCAGCGGGAGTTGGCCACTGCACTCAAATCGACAACAACGAGTGTCAAAAACAAAAGCAAGGGCCTGCTTTCCCTCGCGGAGAGCGCAGTGGACGAGTCAGTTGAGGTGAGGGACGATGTGGATGACGTCGCTGCTGTGTTTGAAGGCATGGTGAGTACATACGATACCGGTGCGGACGACGACGACCTACTAGATGAGCTCAATGCGTTGACGTCTGATACGGTTGGCTACGTCGCGGATGAGGTCGGAAACAGTGCGCAGGAGACGCCTGCTGTAGATGTGTCGCCTGCTACTGGACTGTTTCCATCGGTCCCGGGGCTCGTAGCCCACGCGAAACCTGCGCGAGCACAAGAGAAGAAGTCGCTGCTCAAAAACGATTCCGCATCCGTAGGGATGTCCGGTGTGTAGACGGCGCTAACGTGCCATATAGCAAAAGTTCATGTCGTTTCCGTCATGGAATCCGCGCTTCGCATGCGAGTACAGTCAAATCACATCATGCACGAAAGTGCAAAATTTATAACCGAAGATGAAGAGGACGTCGCGGTAGACTTTTCTAACGCCGTTCTTTATGTGGGAGCTCTCCAAACGATTACTGCGACCGTTTTTACCGCAGCAATAAGCATTTTGGCATGTGTCGCGTTCCCTTACAACTTCGTATCGGCTATACGCACACTGGTTCTGAGCTCCATCGTTGGAATCGCTATAGTCCGAAAACCATTCCGATTGGGTCGTGTTCATGGACTCCGTCTCATCTTCCGGGCGCTGCAGCCATGCGTTCTCATCTACATTGGTTCTGAGGTTGCCGAGCAGTTGGTGCATACATGCACGCGAGAGGCTTCAACGCCGTCGTGGAGACGCTTTGTCTTTCACTCGATGTCGGTTCTGATGCTGCTGTCTGGATTTTTGAGAGCACGCCGGCCCCTGGCGCAAACAGATCTCCCTTTCCTGATCGCCGTCGTTGCCCTTCTAGTCATCTCGATGCTACCGCCTCCAGCAGTTGTGCTCTCGGGGCCGCTCTGCTCTTCGCCCACGCTCAGCTCTGCCGCCGAGCGTATCGTCAGGTCGTTTGTATTTTCGCTGCTTTACTCGGTCTTCGTATACGCTGCTGCTCCCCCCGTTCAATCTTCCAGCGAGGTGTTAATCTGCGTAATGCGCGCTAGCGCTGCTTCGATTTGGGTGCTTGCGGCGCACTCCTATTTGCTGCCCTTTGCAATCATACAAGGCAGTATCGCAATTTACACAAGAATATTTGGACAGGAATACGCAATTGACGACGAAGAAGAAGCACCGCTCATCATGACACAACCAGTGGACTACTCACAGCAGCCGGAGACTTTTGAACTTGAAGCACGCCATGGTCATGAGCTTCACGACGCTGGCCTCGTCGAACAGGCGCCTGACGTCCAACCAAAAACGGTTGCTTGTGCGGATTCACTGATCGTGCCGTCTTTTCAGGCCATAGGCGCGAGAGGGCTTGTGGATATCAGTTCGACGGCGGTCGGGACGTTTTCCGGTATTGCACTGGGCGGTGCGGCGCGATCGCGTTCAGGAGCTGTGTGCAGCGATCTCGATATGGCGGCCGTGGCCGCAAGGATTGAGGCCGCCGAGGGATTGGAACCACGCGGTGCCGCCTCGGCCGTGTAAGAAAACAGCCGTGTGCTTCTGTATAGTACGAGTGTGTGTACTTTGATTCATGGAGGAATGTGAAGTTGTTGTTAGGTCTAAATACTTTTTGAATGCTCCTATGGCACCACCGCCACCACCGTCACCACCTACGCCTCTGTCTGCATCGCCTGCTGCGCCCCCCGCCGACGCCGATACCGGAGCTGCCGACTTGAAGCACCCTCCAATTAAGACTGCTCTGGGGCACCCACCTGTCCTGGTGTTTGACGTTGAGACAACTGGTCTGAAGCCTTTGATTGTGTGTCAACTTGCCTACCTGGTCATAGAGAACGGCGCCGTATCTAAAACATACGACGAGATCTTCAAACTCCCCACGGGCGTGGTAGTCGAGGAACGGGCGAGGAGAATACACAAGATCAGCACACTAGACTGCGAAACACTCGGAGTCGACCCAACAGACGCGTTGGAAACGTTTGCACGCGAGGCCTCGCGCGTCGTTCTGCAAGGGGGTCGACTCGTGGCGCACAACGCAAATTTCGACACGAGAGCAATCAACACGACCCGCCTGGCACATGACATCATCCCGTTCGGAGAGAACCAGGACCTGGACGTTCGAGACACGTTTTGCTCGATGCAACGGAGCCGAAAGTTCAGTCCGCTCAAAGACAAGGCGAACAAAACGAAACCGTTTTCCAACGAGGAGTTATACGAGTTTTTATACGACGAGAAACCAACATTTGCGACGCTACACCGCTGCAGACGACATTATAATTACGGCTCTTAATTACACCGGTGGGCTTGCGCGGGGGTGGTGGTAGCGGCATTTGTCCGAATTCACCTTCCTCCTCTCCAGCGCTCACCATAGCCTTTTTCACCCTCTTCGTCATCGCCTACATCGTCGCCCTCCTCTTCGTCCGATGACTTTGGTTCTTCCTCGGATCCACCGAACATTTCTCGTAGCGCTTTCTCCTCCAGTTCTTCTTCCGTAGAATCATTGGTTCTGTCGAGCTGAAGATCACCTACGCCAATATCAACGAGCCTGTCGTCCGATGATGTTACGATGACTTGGTCTTTGTGGCAAACCTCCTCGTCCACGGAGATGCTCAGCGAGTCAGAGGCCTCTAGCACGTCTTGTGAAGCGGGAAGGAAACAGTAAAACTTTGCAAGTTCGCCATTGCCGCTGAAGAAGCCACCGAAGGTGTCGAATGAGATCGCGTTCCTTATTTTCCGCATGTACCGGACGTCATTGTGTTGTTCGGGTAGATTACGAAATGGTGCAGCCGCAGTGGCACACCCAAGCACAGCGTTCATGTGCACACGTGACGACAGAACCGAGTACGGTCCAAAATTAGTCATCCACTCCGCAATTTTGGAGTTGTCTGAGAACATGGAGGTGAGCGTAGATGTTTTTCGCACAAAGGATTCACTGTTCATAACCAATTCGAGCGAGGTGAACAGACTTCCCAAAAGAGCTTTCAGTTTCTCGTTTGATGACTTCCCATTGAATTTGGCAGTCATATAGACGATTATACCGTTGAAGCCAACGTCGTACGTGAGTCGGAACTTTCGAACGCTCCTGTAAGCACCAACAAAGCGGTCACGGAGATCGGAAACGCCCTTGACTCCCGTGGAAGCCATGTCTGCATACGACCGCACAGCATCTTCGAACGTTGCGTGGTTGTGTTGAACTTCTTGTGAAAGTGCTTTGATGTGTTTGAGAGAAGACAGCATGATCCCGGGGAGGAATCTATAGCTGGTGGCATTCTTTCTTTTGAGAAGCTCTGCAGCTGCGTACATGTACTGGAAGAGAGGGAATGCCATTCGCAGGCCCTCTGCTATTTTTGCCATGTCCGTCGCGATCCTCTTGAACCTCGCGTACGTACGATCGGCCTCAGTCGGTACGGGCGGCGTTGTTTGAAGTACCACCGCCTTCAGGTTGCTTGTGGAGCAGGCCATGTAGAGCTCCGACACACGTGTGTAAGCGTAAGGGTTGAATGCGACCATTAGAGGCTCCTCATCAATGTTTTGATGTCTGTCTCGTCGGCGGCCCATAACAAACTCATCAGGGTACAAGTACGTCGCCAACGTGAGCGCCCTGGGCTTGTAAAACTGGTATGTGAGAGGACTATTTTGCACAGTGGAGTAACTGTAATTCCACGCAGCCTGTGCCTCCATCTCAAACTGCTCTGTGCTTCTGCTTGCATTGCCAGACCTCTGAAACGCCGTTTCCCGAATGAGTTTCAAGTAGCGCGAAGAAGCAGATAGCCTTTGCTGCAGAAAGCGAAAGATTCCAGTTGCCAACTCGGGAACGGCCAGGATCCCCTCTTCTCTCGCGTCATCGTAAGGGCGTTGCATTTGGAACGGAGGGAGTATGGACGCTCCGTTCAGTCCATAGGGGTCCAGTACAGCACGTTGTCGCTCAAGACCGCTGCTGTTGATCACAGTTCTCCAAACGAGGAAGTCTTTGGTTTGCTCGTCTCCTTCGAATGGGCTGATTTCGTAGAGGTCCTCGTAGACAGCAGGTTCGTCTCCTTGGAGCGGGCCTTGCTCTAGCAAGCCGAATGCAATCCTACAAATGCGCGCAATGGAATCGAGTTTGTATATTTCGAGAGTCGACTCTGCGAATGATTGGAACAAGTTGCTTTGAATAGACGAGTTGTCTATTCTGCTGGCTGTTTCGGGATCTATCACCGGCAAGGCGCTTGAAATACGCTCCATAGACTCAGACACTGTTTTAGAGCCCTGGAAGGGGTCGGTCGGTGGAATATTTCCAGTGCCAGAAAGAACCTCACGCAAATCTGCGTCATCTGAAGGAGAGTTTAAGCGAAGTTGGCTATCGGAGAATTGGTAAGGGATGATTGGTGCGATCGTCTGCGCAGTTTCGTAGTCGTTTACGGGAATATCCTTCCCAACCCACCAGTCCATCCGCCATACGTCGACCTTGGCATCCAGACTCCAACGGAAGCGGTTCTGGACACTTTCTTTGGGCCTACGGTGATGTGGGCACTCCCGATGTATTGCGGCCAGCACCTTGTCAATCTCGTTGTCAGCAACGAAAGCAGTTGTCCCTTTTGCGGGAACCCTCACGACGATCTTGTCGACATCAAGCATAAACACGATCAGGATTTCGGTGCCATTTGTTCGGTCCTTGAAGCACAGGGGCTGGCCTTCTTGCGTTCTCTTTTTACTGGCACTCTTAATATTCATCTGCAAATTGCGTTGCAATCTTGATCGTTGCATTGCCGTGGTCAGAACGCCCGAAGCCAGTACCTCGCACAGAAACGAGCCTTGATAAATTGCGTTGAGACTCTCACTTCGATCAGACACATGACCAATTGCCTTTGCGATCGTTTCGAATTGCGCTCGTTCAGCCTTACTCCGCCTTTTCGATGGTACGTTGCTGAACGATCTGACGAACCTGGAAATATTCTTCTTGACAACTTCCGACTTGTTGAATGCATCCTCTTTCACACGGTCTCGTTTCGAAGCTTCAAACTCGTCAATTAGTGCTTCTGCGTCTTCAACTGCCATAGTATCGGACACCACAAGTGCCGTGAAAGCGTTGTCACGATCTTCAGTCGAGGCGAACCGTAGTCTCGTTCGCATACAAATGCACGTGTTGTCAAACGCTTTGCTTGCCATACCCAGAGTCAGTCCATTTTTCACGATGATGTCGGAGGACGACTCCTCACCAGTTGCGCGTTTGCGTACTTCCCTTGCATGAGTGATGAAATCATTACACAGATCCTGGCGCTGTTCCGATATTTTGGCCATTTGAAGTGATGCAAAATTCATACGGTATTTGAGAAAGTCGCAGACGATGTTCTGATCGTTGACCCACTCACCTGCGGGTTTCTTCAAGGTCTCGTGCGCTGGAACAGAAACGGTCTTGAGTGCCAGCAGCTTAAACCGCCGGAAGACGTTTGCAAACTGAAAGTGCTTGTCGTACCACACACGTTTGAAGACGCAGCGCAAAAGGCCATGCAGTGACGTATCTCCAGCGAACGAAGTTTGCATAGCACCACGGACACGCAAAAATGTCGCGGTGAAGCAAATGCATAGAGCATGTACATCGTTACTACGATCCATATGATACTCTGCCATCGTTAGAGCGAACGAATCGCGGAAGTTTTTGAGCGCCTGGTTGTCGTCCTCGGCGCCCTCGTGCCAACGACCCTCGAGCCACCCCAGCATGCCATCCAATTTTGGGTCGGGTGTGTTATTATTCCGGAGCTCTTTATTCTTGAACTCCTTGATGCTTGCAACCAAACCAACTTCGGACTCAGTGCCAATCGCGTCGCGCAGTGCCCTGACTCGCCTTGACTTCGCAAACTCCATTGTGTGCATGTGTTGTGTGCATTTCCACTGTGGCGTGGTCTGCTTGAATACATCTTTCATTTTATTTCTGTCGTCGTCAGAAAACTCGGCAATGTCGTTCAGGAAGGACCCGGCGTTGAAATCTTCAGGCCTCGGTGGCTGGTTATCAGGTGTAGACCAACAAGGGGCCCACCCGAAACGACTCAGATCAAGTAAGAGAATGTCTTCCATCACCTGCCAAATTGGCTTGTCGTTCGACTGGTGGACTTCCATATGTTTCCACTGTGCCTGAGAGCGGTGGTATTGTTTCCACACCTTGTTGTATCGATCGACGCGCTTTACGAGTAGTTCATCGGCCACAATGGGCGTCTCCACCAGCCTACACTTGACGGGATAAAGGAAGCGGTTACCATTTTCGCCGAGGGGAGCTAAGATGTAACGCATATCGTCGAACACCGCATTGATTGCTGCGATTAGGCCTGGTCTTTCGCCAGAGGCAATACCCTTAAGGTATGTTGCAATGTTTGTCGGGCGCTCCACGCTTCCTTTTCGTACGTAGAAGACCGCCTCATCTAAGACCCCATCATCTGCTGTCACGTAAGTGCCATAGACACCAAAACCCTCTGTACCGAAGGTCGCAAAGTTCAGGGGCGTGGATATGTTACCGAGGTATCTCGGAAGTATATCAGTAAGAGATACGTAAACAGGTCGCAACTCGAGAGCTTTCAAAATCGTATGTTTGTGCTTGCTGTAGAGATTGAGCACTCTCTGATTTATAATCACAACGGGAGCGGAGGGGGGCAAACGGCCTTCTTGTGGTACAGGTTGATAGGGCATAGGCAGCAGCGAGAAGAAATGCACGTCTTGTTGTCTGCCTTCGATCATGACCGGCGTTTGCGGGGTGGTTGTAGACAGGCAAAACGGGCTGACATCATCTATTGATGGAGAAACAGGCGGTGCCAGTGCAGCCAGAAACTTCCCCGTTTTGTCTTGGAGCGTTTCCAACCTGTCAATTTCCTTATTCTTGTCACCGGCAGGCACACGACCGAGGTCAGCGAATATAGAGCCTTCTCTGTAGAAGCTTCGCAGTTTTGTCGCAATTGACGCCTTGTGTTGACGAACCAACGCAGACTCAGAAAGCGAAAGTTTCTGAAACGCGCTTGTGATGTGTTTGTGCATGGACGCCCCCTCACCACCCTCGGCACCCTCACCACCACCGCCATTGTCGACGTCACCAAAAGCGGTTCCTGTATCTTTTGTAGCCTTGGCACAGCGACTGAACAACATGGACGTGGAATCATCGACCTTTGATTCACCATTGACGACCTTGAATCCATTCGTTGTGTATTTGTCTGCCGCCCTCAACACAGTATTCACAAATTCGGGCGGAAGGGTCGACCAGCCTTGCACACCCGCCACTTCTTCTGGTGGTATTTCCAACACGCTTAGTATTTCGGACGCACATGCACACAGACGGTTGTAATAGTCTCGGTACTTCTCGTGAACGAAGTGCAAAAATCGCAGAGCTTCTACCTGAGTTGTACCGTCTGGTATGAAACAATCACCAGACGATAGCATCGTGATGTCGTTTTATACCATTTAAAACACTAAGATACCTTATCCTTTGGGGGGGAAGAGGCATCTGGGAGCTCCAAAATACCCATGTGTCCCTTCGGACGTGAAGGGCGCCGTGTTAGAATTCGTTTGCATTACGAGTTGCATTGCGCGATCAACCGAATCGCCGAGGCGTGCGTCAGACGACGACGATGGCTGTGAAGACTCATCCGGCCGATAGCAAGGAAGCTGTGCTGACGCAATCGCTTCGAGGGTGGTAGTATGACAGGCTTCTCTGTCGAGTAGGTCAGATGCCATTGCATTGTGAGAGAGCGCGGCCTCAACTTGTAGCCTGTCGACTCTGGCAACCGACGCCCGCGCATACTGTGAAATGCAAATGTTCAATTCACGAAGATCGGCCAGCCACCCGCGGGCAGTGTCGACCGACACACAACAAGGGTTTCCAGCCTCAAGTTCCGTCGCAAGGTTTTCAATTGATGAATAGATCTGGTGAGATAGCGTTTTGCAACGTTGGGCGTACTCCTTTTCGATGTCGGTTGTTGTACCTCGAGTCGACGTTGCAGATGGCGCGTTGCGGTCTCCTGCCTCTTCACTGTCGTGAACCGCTAGCTGCATGCGCAGCACGCAGCACGCGACCACACGTCAGTCAACCGTATATTGTCTTGCAACGTATTAGCGCTGTTGGCTGTGGTTGCATGGGCAACACTCTATCGACGTCTGTTGTTTGGAACCGCGAGGATTCTACCGAGGAAGCAGACGACTATGTATGCTCGATTGCAAATTCGATCGAGCAAACCGGGCTGATTTCAATGCCCTTTGAGATGTCGGAAGGTTCGGAAAAGCCGGAACGCAAAACAGCGGACGCCGCTGGCTTTGATATCTGCGCATCGAAAGCAGTCACTCTCGAGGCAGGCTGTGGCTGGAAGACGGTCCACACTGGTCTCAAACTAGGGATTGGTGTTCCGACTGTCAAGCAACGCTTGGGCGCCGAAACGATTATCTACGGAGCTATCCGCGGTCGCTCCGGGCTCACGCGTGCTGGTGTAGAAGTTTTCGATGGCACGATTGACGCAGATTTCACTGGAGAGATTTGCATCCTTGCCAAGAATACGACCTCGGACCCCTTTGAGATCTCAAAGGGGGACCGAATCGCACAGCTGATCTTCTCGGTCGCGTTGGTGCCGCAACTATACCAAGTCGATGCCCTGTCGTCCTGTTTCGAAAGCGAGCGCGGATCTTCCGGGTTCGGGTCGACAGGTCTCAACAAAAATGACGGTGTTGAGTCTGTAGAGAATGCATGATTTTTGTTTTTTTGTCGACACAGACAGATAACTCTCTAAAGCTTGTTCTCATGTTGATAGGAACTGTGCGTTTGGTGTGTGTATCATGATACCGTCACTCGCAAACCTTACCCTCGGCCCGGGGACGAAGAAAGAGCCGGAAACTGGCGCCGCTCTCTCGTACCAGCGGTACAAAAGGCATAGAATACAGAATTTCTCAGAGATGACAAGTGCTCTCGAGATGAAAGACGATGTCACATTCTTCAACACAAATCCCTACGAGCTGGTCATGCGCGCTTACAACATAGGCGAGGATGAAGTTTTGGACTCTAACCTGGTAAAACCACTGGGTGCCCGTGTCGAAGTGGTCAACCTTTCACAGAAGATCGGCCTTATGGTCATGCAAACAGGAGAGTATGACACACGTCTCAGCCAGAACACTGATCTGCACAACATCGTAACGCTTTTCTACCACTTGGAAATCCCGTACGATGCGGTGAAGGTATGGCACACCGGAGATTACGGGAAATACAACACGCCACATTTTGTCACCGAAGACGAAGACGAGTTTGATCCACCCAAGCAAGTGGCCAAACTTGAGGACCTCAACTGGATGGAAGAAGAGCTTACAACCACCTTTTTCATGGCGACGAGGGTGATTGCTCCGCACATTGTATGCGCCTTCTCGTACTTCCCAGAGGAAGGTTCGCCAAGGTACATTTACATTTCAGACGCGAGCTTCAAGACCGATGTCGGCGCCCACATCAGTTCCCCAGCTGGGAATCGGAAATCCGCACAGAAAAAAATAATGGGTGCGATCACCACCTTGGTGGACAAGGCCTCCGACGAAGTGCTTCTCACAGACGCGTCATTGGACAACATCTTGTACAAACGAAACGAGGAAACCGGGTCGTACGATATGAGATTCGCCAAGTTCGATCCAGGGTACGTTGCTAGCAGGTCGCAATTTGTTGGTGGGCAGAGCTCGTTCTACTGCTCCAAGTTTGTAATCATGCTCGGCATACTCTCTTCCACGACCCGCAATGGCGTATTCAAAACCGCCGATTTGCCGTCCAATTTCATGTCGGTGTTCCGAGACATGACAGTTACAGTCATGGTGATGTGGGCAAACATTAGGAGGGGCACGGACCGATTGCTTTGCAAAACGTTCGAGATCAACGACGATAGCTTCGACGGTCAAGACGGAACACAGGAAACGATCCTTGACCAGGAAGAGAACGGCGAAGCTATGTACAAGGCCGTCAGGAAGTCGCTCTACAGAACGCTAGTTTTGAGAGACAAAATTACACAGAAGGCCGGCGCCTTTGCCACGGCCCCTGTACTCGGAACCTACAAGATCGTGCACAAGGCGCTGTTCGTCCTGGCTAACATCTACGCTGTCAGCGAGACGGACGTCGATGTGATCGTTCGTGCTCAAATTGAGCGTAAGCAAGCAATGGCAAGAGCAGCAGCGGAAGCAAGGGCAGCGGCGATGATGCGAAGAACGCCCGCAGTGCTTCCACAGCCTGAGAATTCCCGTCGACGTAAGCGCTAGCTGTTGCTGTTTCCGCTTTGCCGAGGAAAATATCTCTGAAACGATGTTGCCTGTTGCCGTGTCAGAATACTTGCAAGACGCGCGCCACTGTCCAATCCTTTTTCGCGAAGTTGCCGTCCAGGACATCTCGCTGCTAAAGGAACGGGGGGTACTGCGTGACTGCTGCATTCGATTGGGGAGCAAACGCTTGGCGGAATACGTGTTTAGCATGGAAAATGGCAGACACGAACCACACACTCGAAAACGCAAACGCACAGAATACAGTACAGAAGAAACTTTCGAGGACGTGAGCGCAGCCATGAGCCTCGCACAGCTTCGCCGCGCTCCCCGCTAGAGCATTTAGCTGTACTGTAAGTCTGTATTTACGCATGTGCCAATAAAATGGCTGGCCGAGGCGCTAAAGAGTTGGTAAACTCCAACTTGAGGTACATTGGGAAAACAAGGCTGGGGAAAATGTCTGAGGAGGCGTTGCGTGATGTTCTGGACGAGTACGTCAGTGTTGAAACGGAACAACTTCCTACTTCCGATCAAGTAGGCACTAATGTTTCGAAAGAGGACTTGGTTGAAGAAATTCTCAGACGAAAACACGCCAACAGGGACAAGGTGCCGAAATCGTCGCCGCTTGCACAAAGTGGCACCGCCGACGAGCAGACGACGGAAACACCAAAACCGCCGTCATCACCTTCCTTTCGGCGGCCTAAGCCAATCAAGAAGCCCGGTGAGAAGCCCGCGGAGACGCCCGCGGAGGAGGCCGCGGAGAAGCCCGCGGAGACGCCCGTGGAGACGCCCGCGGAGAAGGCCGCGGAGACGCCCGTGGAGACATGTGCTGCTGCTGCTCCCCAAGTGCATACGCTTCCAGATGGAGACAAAACTAGACTGATTCCTTCCGGCGAGGAAGGCGTAGCTCTGGAGGTCACCGTTGCAAAACAGGGGGAATCGACACGCATCTTCAAAGAACGCCACGAGCTCAGAATTGCTTCGTTCAACTCGCTCAAGCTGCGCACCGGCAAGGCTGGGCTCGAAGAACAATGGCTTCTCCTGATTGCAACTTTGGCAACCTTCGACATCGTACTCGTCCAGGAAGTACCATCGGAACCGAAGATTACGGACGTCGAACAAACGAGGGCGAATTTGCTCAAGAAGGCCTTCGAGCACCATTCCGGTGACGAATGGTCCATCGTCCTCTCCGAGCCTTGCGGACCCGGAAATTTGGAAGTGCACGTCGCTTTAGTTAGGAAGCCAATCGAGGTCGTGTCGAGCTGCACAAACCGAACCGCGTGCTCCGTTCCTTTGGACCATGGTCCCCTCACGATCAAGGTGAAGGACACGCGATTCAAAAACGAAGGCGATCAAACCTGGGTGCTCACATCGGTTCACTTTCCGCCCAAGTCCAGGGCCCGAGACAGGGACGTTCAGATCAAAGCGTTTCTCAAAGAATACAATGGCCAGAGTGCATTCAGACTTGATACACCTCTGACGGAGAAGGGCGCGAAGGATGCCAAGACTTCGACAGTGCATCACCTCGTTTGCGGCGACTTTAATGCGTTCATCGGTACCGGATTCGAGCTCGACAAGCACGGTTTCGCACCGCCCATGCTTGGCGAGCATGTTAGTACATCTTCAGGTGGTCAGTCATACGACAATTTTGTGCTTTCAAAATTTGCCGCCAACAAGTTTAGTATCGGCGCAGAGGTGCTCGAATTGGCGATGCCGGCAAAGTTCTGCAAGGGTGAAGACGGAGTCAGCGATCATAGCCCAATCGTGCTCTGCATCAAGGACACGGCGACCGTCAAAAAGAAAACGCCCGGGAAAGAGAAGAAGAAGACGGCACTTGAGCCACCGATTGCAGAAGAGGAGGACGAAGGACTTGTTGTTTGAAGGGTGGGGGTTGTGATGGGGGGGGGTTCGCCGAAAATGTCTATGTACACACACATGCATACCAAGTGTACGCGTTTTGAAAACGCGTACACACCTCGTACAGTACGGTACACGTACACCAAACCACCCCTTCGTGTACGAGGCGTGTACCGCAAATTCTTGGTAGCCGTTTTTCGTCAATTAATATCTCATATGTAAA
>Ga0115571_1000832_pt1 | contig 22784 bp, 21 predicted proteins | sample COGITO_mtgs_1205_FD_87293 | JGI IMG/M metagenome (GOLD analysis project Ga0115571, IMG submission 87293) | Pelagic marine microbial communities from North Sea - COGITO_mtgs_120531 | ecosystem: Environmental > Aquatic > Marine > Epipelagic | place: Germany:Helgoland, sampling site Kabeltonne...
ATTAATGCAAAAGGGGAAATTACCCACAAACTTCCCTATGAAATTCAGGGCGTATTGAAAGGGAAAATTGCTCCCAACGAAAAGATTACTTTTTACACCCAATATGGAGATTATATTGCCCGTTGGTCAGGATTCGTCGCTGTTTTGTTTTTTCTAATCGCAATCAGCGGAAGATTGAAAAATCCATAAAGATTAAATACCACAATTCATTACAGAGAAAATTTGTATTGAACGACCAAAAACTGAATGATTTTTGATGAGATCGATTTCCATGGAGAATGATTTTTTATTGTTATTTTCGCTTTAGTAAATAAAATTTAACCAAAGAGGTAATATCCTTCTTTTGCTTCTTGATAATGATTTAATGAAAGAGATAGATTATGAGCAGGTTTAAACTTTACACCAAAACAGGGGACGACGGTACCACAGGATTACTGTCTGGAAAACGCGTCAGCAAACACCATGTTCGCGTAAAAGCCTACGGTACTGTAGATGAATTGAATGCATGGGTTGGCATGATCAGAAACTATGAATTGGACGCAAATATTCAAAATACACTTATCAAAATTCAGCGGGAATTGATGACCGTAGCATCTCAATTGGCTGACGACACCTCCATTGAAGTTTCAAAATTGGTCAATCTTTTAGATCCTATTAATGATGATGATATCAAGTATTTAGAAAACCAAATAGACTTGATCAATCTTGAGTTACCTGAACTCAAAAACTTCGTCATTCCAGGCGGGCATGTTATCGTTTCCTACACTCACTTGGCCCGATGTACTTGCAGAAGAGCAGAAAGATTTGTTACCGAGTTGAGTGAAAGCGAAAATGTCCCCGAAATCATTATCGCATACATTAACAGACTTTCGGACTTCCTATTCATACTGTCAAGAAAATTAGCCAAAGATTTTGAAGTAGAAGAAATAAAATGGACCGTTCAAAAAAAATAGCTCACCGACTTGCCTAATTCTATTAAAAATCTATTTTTGCAAAAATTTGTTGAACATGTATTGGACGTTAGAACTAGCCTCATACCTTAGCGACGCCCCTTGGCCGGCGACCAAAGACGAATTAATTGACTTTTCAATCCGTACTGGAGCACCACTAGAAGTAGTGGAAAATCTTCAGTCAATGGAAGATGAAGGTGATGTTTATGAATCTATTGAAGAAATTTGGCCTGATTTTCCAACTGAAGAAGATTATCTTTGGAACGAAGATGAGTACTAAACTTAAAAAATCAAAAACCAAAAGTCTCAACTGAGGCTTTTTTTTTGTTTAAATTTATTGAGATTTAAAACTAACAAATGAGCCTGTTAAATTCCGTTTTAAAAGTTTTTGTTGGGGATAAGACAAAAAAGGATTTGTCAAAAATATTACCCTTGGTTGATCAAATCAATAGCTTTTTCAATGCCTACAAAGAAATAAGCAATGACGAGTTAAGGAACAAAACCCTGTCCTTTAAAAACAAACTTAATAACCAACTGAAAGGGGTGAAAGATCAGATTCAAGCCCTTAAATCTAAAATAGAAGAAATTCAAGACCTCGATCAAAAAGAAAATCTCTATCAACAGATCGATGATTTAACCACCGAAAGTGAAAAAATAATTGCCCAAACGCTCGAAGAAATTTTACCCGAAGCATTTGCCGTAGTCAAAGAAACGGCACGTAGATTTGTCGAAAATACTAGCTTAACCGTAACGGCAAGTGAATTTGATCGTCAACTGTCTCAAGACAACAACTATGTTAACTTACAAGGAGACAATGCCATTTGGTCCAACGCTTGGGATGCCGCAGGTAAGCCCATCGTATGGGATATGATCCACTACGATGTACAATTGATAGGTGGAGTCGTATTGCATCAAGGTAAAATTGCCGAGATGCATACGGGAGAAGGGAAAACATTGGTAGCTACATTACCCGTCTATTTAAATGCCCTTACGGGAAAAGGGGTACACTTGGTTACCGTAAACGATTATCTGGCCAAACGAGACAGCGCTTGGATGGGGCCCCTGTTTGAATTTCATGGGTTGAGCGTGGATTGCATTGATTATCATAAACCCAACAGTCCAGAAAGAAGAAAGGCCTACTTGTCTGACATTACCTATGGAACCAACAATGAATTCGGTTTTGACTACCTCAGAGACAATATGGCACACGCCACAAATGATCTGGTTCAACCCAAACATCATTACGCAATAGTCGATGAGGTCGATTCTGTTTTGATTGACGATGCGCGAACTCCGCTGATCATTTCTGGGCCTACTCCCGAAGGAGACCGACATGAATTTGATTTACTCAAACCAAAGGTATCCGCTTTGGTCTCACAACAAAGATCTTACCTCACTGGGGTGTTGGCAGAGGCCAAAAAGAAAATCGCTGAAGGGGACACCAAAGAAGGTGGGTTTTTGTTACTAAGAGTTTTTAGAGGGCTTCCTAAAAATAAAAGTTTGATTAAGTTTTTGAGTCAAGAGGGGATAAAACAACTCCTCCAAAAGACGGAAAACTTTTACATGCAAGACAACAACCGTGAAATGCCCAAAGTGGATGCTGAATTATATTTCACCATTGACGAAAAAACCAATCAAATTGAATTGACTGACAAGGGAATCGAAACCCTTTCTGCTGAAAGTGATGATAAAAATTTCTTCGTCCTTCCTGATATTGGTGGGGAAATTGCCAAAATCGAAAATCAAGAACTCGAGCCAAAAGAAGAAGCCGCTCTTAAAGAGCAACTCTTTAAAGATTTTAGTGTTAAAGGGGAACGCATTCACTCCATGAATCAACTTTTTAAAGCCTATACACTTTTTGAAAAAGACGTAGAATATGTGGTAATGGAAAACAAAGTGATGATCGTAGATGAACAGACAGGTCGGATCATGGACGGCAGAAGGTATTCCGATGGACTCCACCAAGCGATCGAAGCTAAAGAAAATGTGAAAATTGAAGCCGCAACCCAAACTTTTGCCACCATCACACTCCAAAACTATTTTAGGATGTATGAAAAACTGGCAGGTATGACCGGTACTGCCATTACTGAAGCAGGTGAGTTTTGGGAAATATACAAACTGGATGTAATTGAAATCCCTACCAACAGACCCATTGCTCGTAAAGACAGGGATGATTTGATCTATAAAACCAAACGGGAAAAATACAATGCTGTAATTGAGGAGGTAACGGCACTTTCACAAGCAGGCAGACCCGTATTGATAGGAACAACCTCAGTCGAAATATCGGAATTGTTAAGTAAAATGCTCAATATCCGTAAAGTACACCATAACGTACTGAACGCTAAACTGCATAAAAAAGAGGCCGATATAGTCGCAGAGGCGGGAAACCCTGGTATCGTTACCATAGCCACCAATATGGCAGGTAGAGGAACTGATATCAAGCTTTCCAATGCAGTAAAAGAGGCGGGAGGTTTAGCCATTATTGGAACAGAGCGCCATGATTCTAGACGTGTGGATCGACAGTTGAGAGGTCGATCTGGAAGACAGGGTGACCCAGGAAGCTCTCAGTTTTACGTTTCTCTAGAAGACAACCTCATGCGTCTTTTTGGCTCCGATCGTGTCGCCAAAGTGATGGACAGAATGGGCCTCGAAGAAGGAGAAGTAATCCAACACTCCATGATGACAAAGTCCATTGAAAGGGCACAAAAAAAAGTAGAGGAAAACAACTTTGGTATCCGAAAACGACTATTGGAGTATGATGATGTAATGAATGCTCAAAGGGAAGTAATCTACAAAAGAAGGAAACATGCCTTGAGTGGAGACCGAATCAAACTAGATATTGCCAATATACTTTATGATACTTGCGAGGAAATTGTTTTGAGCAATAAGGCCTCTAATGATTTTAAAAACTTTGAGTTTGAAATCATCAGTAATTTCTCCATCACTTCCCCTATATCAGAGGAGGCGTTTAAAGAAACAACTGAAAACGAAATACTCAATCAACTATATGATCAACTCTCTGAACACTACAGCAATAAAATTACTGCCAATGCTGCCCTAGCTTTTCCTGTTATCAAAGAAGTTTATGAGCGTCCTGGGAATACTTTCGAAAGGATCGTAGTACCCTTTACCGATGGCGTAAAAACTTTAAAAGTCGTAACCAACCTCCAAAAAGCGTACGAATCTGAAGGAAAGTATTTGGTCCAGGATTTTGAAAGGAATATTACCTTGGCGCTAATTGACGAGGCTTGGAAAACCCACCTACGTAAAATGGATGAACTCAAGCAGTCTGTCCAGTTGGCAGTTCATGAGCAAAAAGATCCGCTTTTGATTTATAAGTTTGAAGCTTTCGAACTCTTTAAATCTATGATCAACAGCTTGAACAAAGAGGTACTCTCCTTCCTGTTCAAAGGGGGCCTTCCCAGCCAAAGTGACACTCAAATCCAAGAGGCCAAAAGAAGACCCACCACTCCCAAAGGCTACAGAACCTCTAAAGATGAGGTACTCAACACCGACGAATTGGCCCAAAGAAACCGTAATGTTGGCGCAAATGCAGGTGGAGGACAACGAAATATGGTAGAAACCATCGTAAGAGAACGTCCCAAAATTGGACGAAACGAAAAAGTCATTATCCGTAATATAACTACTGGAGAAACGAAAACCGTTAAATTTAAACAGGCGGAACCACTTATCAATAAGGGAGAGTGGGTGATCAATAATTAATTTTATAAATTAGTGTTCACAAGAAAAGGGTAATGGAAGTCTATGCTAGGGTTTTATTGTGGGTAGTACCTCTATTTTTAATCTTAATCATTATTGAAATTGCTTATGGTCATTTTACTGGCAAGCAAACCCATAACTTTATGGATACGCTATCCAGCTTAAGTTCTGGAATGACGAATATTCTCAAGGATATTTTGGGATTGGTTGTTGTAATAGTCTCCTATCCCTTTTTGGTTGAACATCTTTCTGTAATCAGTTTTGAAAACAGTCTGTGGTTAAACGTAATCGCTTTTATTTGTGTTGATTTTGCTACCTATTGGAATCATCGATTGAATCATAAAATCAATTTCTTTTGGAACCAACATGTGATCCACCATAGCAGTGAAGAATTTAATCTGGCTTGTGCCTTGCGTCAAAGCGTTTCTGATCTATTGGGATACACTGCTTTATTCCTTATTCCCGCTGCGATTCTAGGGGTTCCTCCGAAGGTTATTGCCCTTTTAGCTCCCCTTCATTTATTTGGACAATTCTGGTACCACACCCAACACATTGGAAAACTTGGAGTACTGGAATATATTTTGGTAACACCTTCGCAACACCGTGTTCATCACGCTATCAATCCCATTTATATCGACAAAAATCTGGCTGCTATTTTTTGTGTTTGGGATCGCATGTTTGGAACTTTTCAAGAAGAACTTGACGAAGAACCCCCTGTTTATGGCGTCTTGAAACCTGTACACAGTTGGAATCCATTAATCATCAACTATCAACATTTATGGGGTATGATTCAAGATGCTTGGCATACCCAATCTTGGAAAGATAAACTAACACTGTGGTGGAGGCCCACAGGATACAGGCCAAAGGATGTTGCTTTAAAATTTCCAAGGAAAACCGTTAATTCCAAAATACCATTTGAAAAATACAATCACGAAATGAGTTTTTACAAAAAAGGCTGGGCTCTTTTTCAATGGTTGTGCATCACCTTTATACTCCTCTTTTTATTGGCCAATTATGAATCCTTTTCCTCTTTTCAAGCATTGCTGCTCGGGGGGCTGATTATGGTCAGTATTTTTGGATTTACCTCCCTAATGGACAACTATTCATGGTCCTACAGTTTTGAAATGGGTAGGAATTTTGTAGGATTGTTATTCTTTTCAATCCCCTACCAAAGTAAATTTTATTTATCTCAAATACCAAGTCTGTTCTATTTTGGATTGATCTATTTCTCAATAAGTATTGTAGCACTTCAGTTGATGGATCAAAAAAAGAAGACCAATTCTTTGAATGAAGGATAAGAAAAAAGTATTGATATTGGGTCCTGCTCATCCTTTCCGAGGTGGTATTGCTGATACGCAAAACTATTTGGCACAAAATCTAAAAAACCTAGGGCATGAAGTGGTCGTTTTCACTTTTAAAACTCAGTATCCAAAACTGCTTTTTCCTGGAAAAACACAATTTAGTAATGAATCTCCCCCACTTGGAGTTAACATTAAAAGAAAAATTCACAGTTTCAATCCCTTGAACTGGAGAGGCGTTGCAAGTTCCATCAACCAAGAAAACCCAGACGTTGTGATTTTTCGGTATTGGACTCCTTTTTTGGCTCCTTGTTGGTATGGCATTGGCCTTAATCTAAATAAGGCCATCAAAAAAATTGGCCTTGTAGATAATTGGATTCCGCATGAAACTCGACCTTGGGATAAAACATTAACCCGACTTTTTTCTAGTCAAATGGATGGGTTTGCGACACTATCGGAAGCAGTAGGGAATCAAATTAAGGCAGACTTACCGAAACTACCTGTCTGGAAAGGATTCCATCCCATAGCCGATCAATTGCCTCCTCCCTCCTTGTCCAAAGAAAAAGCAAGAGATGATTTGGGCTGGCCTAAAGACAAAAAAATTGTTTTGTTTTTTGGCTTAATCCGTAAATACAAAGGACTGGATTTATTAATCGAGGCCTTTTCAAATCCCCCCCTGAAAGATTCAGATGTAATTTTGGCAATAGTAGGTGAGGCCTATGAATCTCAAGATAAGTATGTCCAGCTCATTCAAAAACTCAATCTTAAAGAGCGGGTGATTTGTGATTTTAATTATGCCAACACTGAAAAATCTTCACTTGTTTTTTGTGCAGCAGATGTGGTCGCACAAACCTATATCAGTGCTACTCAAAGTGGAGTAACTCCCCTAGCCTACCATTACCAAACGCCCCTTTTGGTATCCGATATTCCGGGTCTCAAAAAACCCATATTGGATGATCAAACAGGGAAAATAAGTGAAATTGATCCCGAAAAAATTGCTGAACACTTAGTATCAATGCTTGACGACAAAACCCTTTTGGGTTTTGAATCCGCCTATCTAAAAGTTAATAACCAATATAGCTGGAAAGCTTTTGGGAAAGCTTTGATTGACTTTATGAGTCAACTGTAAACCCATTTGGTGAGTAAAAATTTGTATTTTTAGAAAAACAATGAAACAAACTCATGAAGTACCTAATCATCTTGGTTTCGCTAATGGTGGTCTCCTGTAAAAGTAAGACCGCACCCACCCAAAATACCCCACCCAACATTGTGATTGTTTTTACGGACGATCAAGGTTATCAGGATTTGAGCAGTTTTGGATCTCCCAATATTAAGACGCCACACTTGGATCAAATGGCTAAGGAAGGGTTAAAACTTACCAATTTTTATGCTGCACAGGCCGTTTGCTCTGCTTCCAGAGCAGCCTTACTAACGGGTTGTTATCCCAACCGAATTGGTATTTCTGGCGCTCTATTTCCACATCATAAAATAGGAATCAACCCACAGGAAACAACCTTGGCAGAAATGCTTAAAGCACAAGGCTATAAAACAGGAATCTTTGGAAAATGGCACTTGGGACATCATCCCGCATTTTTACCAAACAACCACGGTTTTGACGAATTTATGGGTATACCCTATTCCAATGACATGTGGCCTGTAGATTATGACGGAAAGCAAGTAGCATCAGATCATCCATTGGCCAAAAGTTATCCGCAGCTTCCCTTTTTTAAAAATTTTGAAGTAGTCAAAGAAATTCGGTCATTAGAAGACCAAGGGCAATTGACTACTGAGTTGACGGAAGCAGCGGTAGATTTTATCGACCGAAACAAAGACAATCCATTTTTTCTTTATATTCCTCATCCCATGCCCCATACTCCAATTGCAGTGTCTGATAAATTTAAAGGAAAAAGCGAACAAGGCCTATATGGGGATGTCATCATGGAAATCGATTGGTCAGTGGGACAAATAATGAATAAACTAAAAGAACATCAACTTAATGAAAACACTTTATTCATTTTTACCAGCGACAATGGACCCTGGTTGAATTTTGGAAATCATGCAGGAAGTGCATTACCCTTAAGAGAAGGGAAAGGAACCGCATGGGAAGGGGGGCAAAGAGAACCTTGTGTGGTATATTATCCCAAAAAAATCAAGGGAGGAAGGGTCATCGATACTCCCATGATGGCCATTGACATACTACCAACCATCGCAGAAATCACGGGGGCAGATTTGCCTGAAAAGAAAATTGACGGTAAAAGTGCATGGGAAGTATGGACGGGTAAAACCGATCAAACCCAGCATGAAGCCTTTTTCTTCTATTATAAATCTAATGAATTACATGGTGTTCGCTACCAAGATTGGAAACTCTATTTTCCTCACACCTATCGCACACTCAATGGACGCGTTGGTGGCAAAGATGGCTATCCCGTCAAATATGAAATGAACGTCCTTGAAAGTATTGAATTGTATAACCTTAAAGAAGACATCGGTGAGTCAAAAGACGTTGCAGCACAATACCCAGAAATAGTGGATAAGATCAAATTATTGGCTGATGAAATGCGTAGTAAATTGGGGGACAAACTCTTCAAGATCGAAGGAAGTGAAAATCGACCCGTTGGAAGAATTGATTAATTAATATGAAAACCATGTACATACTTTTAAGTCTAATTATGTTAAACACTTGCCAGTGGAGTACTCCGGACCCCAAAGATCATTCGTCGGCAGTTTGGAATCCTACTGAAATTTTCCAAGATAAAGCCAAGGCCTATTTTGCCTCGGGTTGCTTTTGGTGTGTAGAATCGGTTTACGAAAGTGTCAAAGGAGTTGAAGAAGCCTACTCTGGTTATGCAGGTGGAAAAACCAAAAACCCTACCTACTATCAAGTCATTACAGGAGGCACAGGACATGCCGAAACTGTTGAGGTAATTTATGATCCCGCAGTAGTCGATTTTGCCACTTTAGTAAAGGTGTTTTTTGACTCTCATGATCCTACCTTACTCAATCAACAAGGGCCTGATCGTGGAACGCAATATCGATCAATAGCCTTTTATCAAAATGATGAGGAAAAAAAAATTATTGAGGACTACATTGCGCAACTTACTGAAACAAAAATTTACAATCGTAGCATTGTAACAGAAGTGAAATCACTATCAAAATTTTACTATGCTGAAAATTACCATCAGGATTACGAGAAAAACAACCCCAATGACTTATATATTCTAAACATTTCAAAGCCAAGATTGAGTAAATTCAAAGCCAAATCGCCTGAGTTACTGAAAGAAGAACAGCATTAATTTCACACCAATATCAATAGATTATGCGACGCCAAAGTTGATAAAAAAGCATTCCAACTAAAGATCCAAATACCATGCCCGAAAGCACATCTAAAGGATAGTGTACTCCTATATAAATTCTACTGTAGGCCACCAAAAAAGCAATAAACAACAATAAAAATGGGAGTTTCTGGTATTTGCCACCAAAAATCCCTGAGAAGAAAACCGCAAGGGCAAAAGAATTGGAGGCGTGACCTGAAAAGTAGCCATACAATCCACCACAACTTGCTTTTACCAATCTTACCATTCCTTCTAATGCAGGTTCGTGACAGGGACGCAATCGTTCAAAACCGTATTTAAAAAGGTTGGTTACCTGATCTGTAATCAAAATGAGCAATGCTACTGTCAAGAGTAATATCAAAAAGGACTTGAGTCGGGTTTGCTTAAGGTAAAGAAGAGCCAAAAGCAAATAGAGGGAAATATTGGTGGCTTTATGGGTCATCATCATCCAAAAACCATCAAAGGTTTGGGTACCCATTTGATTGAGAAAAAGAAATAATCTTTGATCTAAAGCAAAAAGTTCTTCCATCTTTTAATCAAAATCTTCCATTTCCTTGTCATAAAACTTTAAGGCCTGCTCAACCAGAAGGGTCGTTTGTGATTCCAGTTCATCTCTGTCTTCTTTATCAAACTCCTCCATCCAGTGAATTTCGTCATTAGCAACATTGATAAAAAAACGAGGGTACTCCGTGTGAGCCACAAAAATAGCTTCTTCCAAGTCGGAGTTATCTGCAATTAAAAACTTTGGTAAATCCATTTTAGATTCAGTTTAGGAAACTAATTTTTTGGTAAGATAATGAAATCTGAGCACCAAAAGCAGTGCAGAAAGTGTTAATCCCGAAAGGAGTCCTATCCAGATTCCGGAGGCTCCCCACAGAATTTCTAATCCCAGAAAATAGGAAATGGGAAAACCTACAAGTCCGTATGAAATAAAAATCAATAATGCGGGAATACTCACATCCTGTATTCCTCTCAAAGCTCCCAAAACAACGGCCTGAACTCCATCGGCAATTTGAAAAAAAGCAGCGATTAAAATAAGATTCGAAGCAATTTGAACCACTTCGGCAACATCCGATGTAATATTGGGTGTATTACCGTTTAAGTAAAGCCAAGGCAGAATGTCATGAGTACACACAAAGAATAGGCAAAAAAGAAAATCCATCAAAAAAATAAGAAGAAAAGTAGAAATTGCGACCCTTCGCAAGGATACAAAATCGCCACGTCCTTTTTCATTCCCTACCCTTATCATTGCTGTAACCCCCACCCCTAAAGCGACCATATAGGTCATAGAGGATAAGTTTAGGGCTATCTGATTGGCGGCTTGGGGGTTTTTGCCCAAGAATCCTGACATCCATATGGCAGAAGTAAAAAAGGTAACTTCAAAAAACATTTGGAGCGCAGAGGGAAAGCCCAATGAGAAAATTTTATAAAAAACTTCTTTAACCATCTTAATTCTAAAGAGTTTACGGTAGTATCTTCTGAAGCTTTTTTTATTCTTGACATTAATAGCCATAAACAAAACCATAGCCCAGCGGGAAATCAGTGTTCCGATGGCAGCACCCTCAACACCCAATTCTGGAAAACCATGGAGGCCGAAAATCAGAAGATAATTCAATAAAACATTGATCACATTACCCATCAAAGTAGCGTACATGGCCAAACGGGTTTGAAATAAGCCCTCGGCAAATTGTCTGAATCCTTGAAAACCTACTAAAGGAATTAAGGAAAGAGCTACCCAGAACAGATAAGGCTTTGCCAAAGCAACCACTTCCAAAGGCTGTCCCATTTGAGAAAGCAGTGGCTGTGACCACAAGACTAATAATGCCAATACCAGTCCTAAACTGAAACACAAAATCAATCCATGTACAAAAACAGATCTTACCCTATTGTGGTTGTTGGCTCCCAAAGCCTCAGCAATCATAGGTGTAATCGCGGTTGAAAATCCTATCCCCAATGACATGGCTACAAAGACAAAACTGTTCCCTAAAGAAACTGCAGCCAATTCGGCCGTACCCAATTGCCCCACCATGATGTTATCTATCAACTGAACAACCGTATGGCCTAGCATCCCTACTATAACAGGAAAAGCCAACCTAAGATTGGTATTAAATTCTCGGGTATAGGTCCTGAGTTTCATCTAAAAGTGAAGAAAAAGACTATTCATTCTAGACCCAACTGATCGGAAAGATAAACAAGTGCAGCCATAGTTGCAGCACCCAACTCCAGCTCCCTCTTATTGATTTGATCAAAAGTATCCATCTCCGAATGATGATGCGTAAAATATCTTTGAGAATCCGTTCTTAATCCTGCCAAAACCTTTGCATTTCCTTTGAGTAAATTAACATCTGCTCCACTTCCCTTTTGTTCAAATAAGTGAATGAAATAGGGTTTGAAATAAGGCTTCCATGATAAAATTTTATTGAAATACTTGTCCCTTGTATCAAAACTGAATCCCCGTGGTGTAAACCCCCCAGTATCTGATTCCAAAGCCAAGAGGTGTGTTTCATTTTTCTTTTTAACGCTTTCAGCGTAAGCTTTAGCGCCCATCAATCCATTTTCTTCATTGGCAAATAAGACCACTCGAATAGTGTTTTTTGGACGAAAATTTTTCAAACGTAACAATCGAAGTACTTCCATAGACTGCACTACTCCAGCCCCATCGTCGTGTGCTCCATCTCCCAAATCCCATGAATCAAGATGGGCGCCTACCAAAATAATATTTTCAGGCGACTCACTACCTTTGATTTGAGCAATAACATTGTAGGATTTTACATCAGGATAATTTTTACAACTTTGCTTGATAAAAAACCGGAGTTTGGGATTCAATGTCAGCATAGAACTGAGCAATTCGGCATGATTAGTGCTGATGGCTGCTGCAGGGATTCTCTTATTTAAGGGTAGGTCACCATAGCTCATCACACCAGTGTGGGGATAATTGTCCAGTCGAAAATTCAAAGAGCGGACAATGACAGCAACTGCTCCATATTTAGCTGCTTCAGCCGCTCCACTATATCTCTGATTTACGGCAGCAGCATAGGCATCGAATCCATCAACTTGATTGGACTGCATTGGACCATTGAAAAATACAATCTTACCTTTAATTTTCTCTTCCCCCAATTGGGCCAAATTTTCTATCCCCTTCACCTCAACCACATTGGCTCTTAAACCTATGGAGGGAGTGGCAATAGAACCTCCCAACGCACAAATATTAATATTGATGGTATTCCCTGGGCTGGACTCAATATTGGCATACTCGAAAGTTCCTCTTACCCATTTCGGTACCATCACAGCTTGCAACCATACTGAGTCGAGAGATAAAGAATTGAGTTCCTCTTCGGCCCACTGAATGGCTCGCTCCGCATTCAAAGAACCTGAAAGGCGCCCACCAATTTGGTTGCTCAATCGATCAAGCCAATTATAGCTTTTTCCATTGGTCAATGCCTCCTTGTAAAGGATTTCTATTTGATTAACAATCTCCTTATTTTCTTGGGCGTTTAAATAAATACTGAAACACAAGAAAACTAATACTATTTTTATTTTCATACGTCAAGAATTAGGTTTAGCTGCGAACCGTTCAATATCATCTACTGTAACAGGGTTAGATCCAAGTATCATTAGGCGTTCTACTACATTCCTAAGTTCTCGAATATTTCCTGTCCATGGATAGTCCATCAATCGGTTAATGGCTTCTTTGGAAAACGATTTGGGATCAAGACCTTGCTCGGTGGTCAGATTATCCACAAAATAATTCACCAAAAGGGGAATGTCTTTTTTTCTATTTTTTAAAGGAGGTACTTTGATTAGAATGACTGCCAATCGGTGATAGAGATCTTCCCTAAACCTACCTTTATCAATTTCTTTACTCAAGTTTTTGTTGGTCGCCGCAATTACCCTCACATCTACCTTGATATCTTTATCACCACCGACACGCTGGATTTTACTTTCTTGAAGGGCTCTAAGCACTTTGGCTTGAGCAGCCAAGCTCATGTCGGCAACCTCATCCAAAAAAAGAGTCCCTCCATTGGCAATTTCAAACTTCCCTGGACGGTCTTTGATCGCCGAAGTAAAAGCTCCTTTTAAATGACCAAACAGCTCACTTTCTATCAATTCGGAAGGGATTGCGGCACAATTCACCTCGACAAAAGAGGTGCTGGAGCGGTTACTTTTTTGGTGTAAATGATGGGCCACCAATTCTTTCCCTGTTCCGTTCTCGCCCGTAATCAAAACCCTCGCATCCGTAGGAGCTACTTTTTCTATCAATTCATAAATTTGATTGATCTGCTCTGAGGCTCCAATCATCTTGTAATTTTTGGCTATGCGTTTTTTGAGACTTTTATTTTCTGTAACCAGATTTTTAATTTCTAACGCATTTCTCACAGCCGTGAGTAAGCGATTCAAGTCAGGAGGTTTAGATATAAAATCATAGGCACCCGACTTCATGGCTTCCACTGCTGTGGACACGTTTCCGTGTCCAGTCAACATAATGAAAGGAACATTAATCCCATCTTCTCTGGCACTTTGCAGTACCTCTACACCATCCATTTTTGGCATTTTAATATCACACAACACCAAATCAAAATACTCCTTTTTCAATGTATTGAGGCCTAACTTTCCGTCCTCACACTGGGTAATAATGTAGTCTTTATTTTCTTCATCCAAGATGCGAATCAAAACCCTTCTTATGGGCTCTTCATCTTCTATCAATAAAATTTTCTTCATGAGGTTTCTGGCAGATTATTTTTAATGGTAACAACTCTTTGAGGGAAAGGGATCTCGATGTTTAACTCTTTTAATTTTTCGAAAATTTGAAAACGTAGGTCACTTTTTACAATATTAGCCTCAAAGCTTTTGTTCATGGAGAAGAAAAGTTGGAACATCAAGGCGCTATCTCCATAGTCCTCAAATAGTAAGAAAGGTTCTGGTCTTTTTAATACTTTGGGATGACTGTTGGCAATATCAATTACCGTTTCCTTCAACTGCGGAACGTCAGTATTGTAGGCAACACCAAAATGAATAGATTCTTTGGTAAGGGCTCCGTTTTCAGTCCAATTGTAGAGAATAGACGTCAAAAATTTATGATTGGGAATGATCAGTACTTTATTGTCTCTCGTCACCGCTCTCGTGGTTCGCAACATAATATTCTCGACCCTACCGACTTGTCCGTCTACTTGTATGACATCTCCAACATGAACTGTTTGATCCATTAAAATTGAAATTCCCGAAAAAATGTCTTGTATTAAAGTTTGCAAAGCCAAACCAATTCCAACCAAAAGGGCTGCAGAAGCCGCAAAAATAGTATTGATTTCAACCCCTATATTATCCAATGCAATTAGGATTACAATCAGATAAATAAAGTAGTTTAAAAATGTAAAAACACCTTTAAACTTCATCCGAGTGTCAGTGTTCAAGGTTTTGAATACAATTCGTCTAAAAATCTTGAGAATCAAATGCGTTAGAAAAAAAACGGCAATAATGACCAAAATGGACTTTGGAGTAACAATGACGTCACTTCCAATCCTGATCTCATAATTAAAAAAATCAATTATTTTTTGCATGATTACAATTCTACACTAATATACTACAAAAACAAAACCCACCCTTATTTCTAAGGATGGGAAAAAATTGCTATGAAAAAGAAATAACACTGGAATTTAGTGTTGTTCAAATATATATATTTTTTCGTAGATCAAAAGTTTTAGGCAAACATGTCCTTTACTTTTTCAAAAAATGACTTGTCTGATTTATCGGGATTTGGTGCAAAGTTTTCGTCTTCCAACATTTTTTGAAAAAACTGCTTTTGTTCTTTATTGAGTGTCTTTGGAGTCCAGACATTGACATGAACCAAAAGATCTCCTTTTCCATATCCGTTGAGATCGGGTATACCTTTACCTCTCAATCTAAGTGTTTTTCCAGATTGTATTCCAGACTCAAGTTTGATTCTTACCTTACCTTCCATCAAATTAATCTCTTTTGAAACTCCTAAGGCAGCTTCGGCAATGCTGATGTACAAATCGTAATGCAGATGGTTTCCTTCTCTCACAAAAGTATCGTCGTCTTTCTCTTCAATTAAAACCAATAAATCACCAGAAATACCATTTCCAGTAGCTTCATTTCCTTTTCCACTCACCTTCAGTTGCATACCGTCTTCTACACCTGCAGGTATTTTTATGGCTACCGTTTCTTCGTTTTCAATCATTCCATTGGCATCACTTCCTGCAGGTCGATTAGAGATGATTTTTCCCGATCCATTACATTTGGGACAAGTAGAGGCACTTTGCATTCTTCCCAAAATTGTATTGGTCACACGCATCACTTGGCCTTGGCCTTTACAGGTTCCGCAAGTGGTATAACTAACGCCAGCGGCTTGAACTTTCCTTCTGACTTTGATTTTCTTTTCTACTCCATTAACAATCTCATCAAGGCCAAGCTGAACCCTGATCCTCAAGTTACTTCCTTTACCTCTGGCTTGAGACTGACCAAATCCGCCACCAAATCCGCCGAAGCTTCCTCCACCAAATGCACTTCCGAAGATATCCCCAAACTGGCTAAAGATATCATCCATATTCATATTGCCCCCACCAAAGCCTCCAGACTCAAAAGCCGCATGGCCATGCTGGTCATATTGAGATTTTTTTTGAGGATCACTCAACACTTCATAGGCCTCGGCTGCTTTCTTAAAATTAGCTTCAGCTTGCTTATCTCCAGGGTTTTTATCTGGATGAAATGCGATAGCCTTCTTCCTATAAGCCTTTTTTATTTCGGCGGCTGACGCCCCTTTGGATAAACCCAATATTTCGTAAAAATCTTCTTTCATATTTTATTGTCCAACGACTACTTTGGGAAATCTAATGATTTTGTCTCCTAGTTGATATCCTTTTTCTGTTACATCTATAATTTTTCCTTTTTGAGAAGCCTCAGGGGCAGGAATAAGTGTAATCGCCTCGTGTACTTCTGCATCGAAGGTATCTCCTACTTTAGTTTCGGTTACAGTCAATCCATTGCTTTTAAGCACATCGCTCAGTTTATTATTAATCAATAAAAAACCCTCTATCTCATTCTCATCAGACGTTTGAACAATAGCCCGTTCGAAATCATCTAATATGGGTAACAAAGAGCTGATGACTTCCTGACCCGCTGTTTTAAAAAGCTCGATCCGTTCTTTAGTAGTGCGTTTTTTGAAGTTTTCAAACTCAGCAAATAACCTAAGGTATTTATCTTTCTCTTGTTTTAGATTTTCATTCAATTCCTCCAGCTGTTGAGACAAATCCACTTTGGCTTCTTTTTTGTACGCCACAGATTTTTTTGGTTTTACTTTTGCTTTGGGTTTTGACTGTTTCTCTGCCATCGTTTATTATTTTATTTCTACGCTTCAAAATTACTGCCAAGCGTGTTTTTTTTGTCAAAATGTCATTCTTTTTTTTTGAATATATTTTCCAATGCCTCTGGTAAAAAAGGAAATTGGAACGAAAAGCCCTTAGATAAAATAAGATTAGCGCTAACTTTTTGACTTCCTAAAATCAATATAGAGCGTTCTCCCATTACTGTTTTGATCAAAAAACTAGGAATATTGGGTAAAAAAACAGGACGGTGCAACACTTTTCCAATGGCTTTCATCATCGTTCTTTGGGAAACGGGATGGGGAGCCACTGCATTAAAAGTTCCCTTCCAATTTTGAACGACAGCTGTCATAAACAATTCCGACAGATCTTCAATATGAATCCAACTTTGCCACTGCTTTCCCGAAGCAAATGCAGTCCCCGAAAAAAGTTTAAATGGAAGGGTCAATTGGGACAATAATCCCTCACCCTTTGCCAAAACCAAACCAATTCTTAGTATGGATAGATGCGCTGTAAAAGAGTCCATGGCTGCGGACTCCTTTTCCCAAGCTATCGTAACCTGCTGTAGAAAATTCTTTTGTTCAACTTCACTGTTTTCATCAAAACTGAGCTCAAAGCTATTAGGGTAAATCCCTATGGCGGAAGCACATAGGATGCTATTCATTTTTATGTTTTGCAGCTCCATTTCCTTTCTCAACAAACGTGAAGTATCCACCCTACTGTCCAAAATCTCTTTTTTGTTTTTGGAAGTCCAAGATTTCGAAATACTGGCACCTGCTAAATGAATGAGGGTGTCGACACCCTCAAAACATCGGCCATCGATTTCTCCTCTTGAGGGATTCCAATAAAACCCTTTGACGCCATCAGAGTCTTTTAATTTATTCTTTTGGGTACTCAGAAAATGTATGGGGATATTTTTTTCTTTGGCCTTAGCCATAATATTTTTTCCGATCAGCCCAGTAGCTCCAGTAACCAATAATTTCATTTATTAAATTTTTAGTTTTATAACAATCATACCAACCTTTTAGCAAACAAATAGAACCTCCGCATCATCATTTTTTAAAGAATTGAATTTTATTGACGGAAGTTTTAAAAATATTTTTTTACAAAAATAGACTAAACCTCTTTTGTAGCTCTCAACATTTCTCTTTTTCCAGGAGGACCGTCCAATCGCTCAACCTGAAAACCTATTTTTTGTAAAGTACGCCTCACTTCACCCTTTGCGCAATAGCTAACCCAAACACCACCTGGCTGGAGTATATCAAAACAAGTTTGCAAAGCTTTCTCTTGCCACAATTCTGATTGAGCGTGATAGCCAAAGGCATCATAAAATACCACATTGTACTTTTGGGTTGTGGGTAGGGTCAAAAAATCATCTTTAATCTTTTTAAATAAAAAATTGGACTGATTAAAAATCTGATTCCATTCGAGCTCGTGTAGTAGATCAAAAAAATGATGGTGTTTTGGCATTGGAAGAGTGGGTTTCATTTTCAATACCCCGAGCTCTTTTGGTGTTAAGGGATACTTTTCAATCGAAAAATACTCACAGGTCAGACCATGGTCGAATGAGTAAACATAACTTAAATAAGCATTGAGTCCTGTCCCAAGACCCATTTCAAAAACCTTCACATCACTTTTATTATTTTTTTTCAGCCAATGCATCAGTCCTTTTTTAATGTATACATATTGAGATTCGGTTACTGCTCCATGTTTTGAATGGTAGGTCTCTTTTAATTCCTCAATAAATATAGAGGGAGAACCATCCCCCGTTGTAATGATTTTTTTTGGCATTTTTAGATCAGATTAGACTTCTTAAATTCTGTTAATTTATCAATTTCAATATTTATGTTTTTTATCAATCTTGAAAAAAAACTAGTGTAATTAACACATTAGGGGTTAAAAAACCACATATTAATAGAATTTATTAAAACTAAAAAAAGTAATTTTGATACTACTTTTGAAATAAAAATGAAAATAGAGAAAACTTCGGCCTCTAAATTGGCGCATGTGGATTTTGAAAACTTGACTTTTGGGTCTTTTTTTACAGACCATATGTTTGTCTGTAAATACAAAGATGGGCTATGGCAGACCCCCGAAGTTATTCCTTACCAACCATTATCCTTTGAACCGTCAATGAGTGTACTTCATTATGGTCAGGCAGTATTTGAAGGTATGAAAGCATACAAAGATGAACAGGGTAAAGTTTGGCTTTTTAGACCCGATCAAAATTTCAAAAGGATTAATCGTTCTTCGGAGCGACTTCAAATCCCTCAATTTCCTGAAGAATATTTTTTTGAAGGTTTAAATACACTATTGAATTTAGACCATGAATGGATTAAGCCCGGTATTGGGAATTCACTTTACATCCGTCCTTTTGTTTTTTCGAGTCAAGCAGGGGTTCAGGCCTCTCCCTCTAAGGAGTATACTTTTATTATTATTTGTTGCCCTGTAAAGGCCTATTATGGAGGTGAGGTTAATGTACTGATTGCAGAGGAATTTAGCAGAGCTGCCGATGGTGGAATAGGCTTTACTAAAGCTGCAGGAAATTATGCTGCTCAGTTTTATCCCACTGCCTTGGCACAAAAACAGGGCTATCAGCAAATTGTTTGGACCGATGCCAAATCTCATGAATACCTTGAGGAAGCAGGAACCATGAATATTTTTTTTAGAATTGGAGATAAATTAGTTACTGCCCCCACCAATGACCGAATTCTAGATGGAGTAACCCGTAAAAGTGTCATTCAAATTGCAAAAGATTCTGGAATTGAAGTAGAGGTAAGACCAATCAAAATATCAGAGATAGTAGAAGCTTCAGAAAATAATACCCTCAAAGAAATGTTTGGAAGCGGAACAGCCGTAGTGATCAATCCCATTAAGAGTTTTGGCTACCAAGGAATCAACCATAAGCTTCCCGAGATAGAAAACCCCATTTCAGCACAACTAAAAGACAAAATCATGTCCATACAATATAACTTAACCAGCGATCCTTACGGATGGCGTGTAGGAGTAGATTAATCTTTGTTCAATATGTTAGCTATCATTGGTTTAAAATAATTAGGACCCTTTAGCACTTTTCCATCCTCGCGATATATAGGCTTACCGTCAGCTCCCAGCTTACTCATATTACTGCGTTGAATTTCATTGAACACTTCGGTAATTTTATGCTGCATTCCGTGTGAGAGTATGGTTCCACACAATATGTAGAGCATATCACCTAAGGCATCCGCAACCTCAACCATATCATTATTTTGAGCCGCCTCCAGATATTCTTCATTCTCCTCTTTCATCAAGTTATGCCTTAAAAAGATTGTTTGTTGAGGAATATTTACGGTAGGTTGATCCGCAGATTCAATACCAAAGGCTTCATGAAATTGAGCCACTGCATTTAATTCATTTTTAATCATCTGTATATTTTAATAGAATGTAAAGGAGGTCAATGTTTTTTTCTAATTTAGGCAAAAATTAAAAATGTTCAGTCAAGGACAACTATTGTTTGCTGTTTTTTTTGTCATCGCGTTTGTTTCGCTGATGATCTTCTCCTACTGCAAAGATTCTAAAAATCATAAAGTACATTATAAAGGAAGCTTAAAAATATTTATGGTATTCCTTTTGACGATCGGTATTCTATTTATGATCAAATATTTCACCCAGCAAGCCTAAACTAAAATGAAGCAATTGTTAATTGTTTTTATAGGAGGTGGAATGGGAACTGTATTGCGATTCCTGATTGGAAAAGTACTTCCCTACTCTGGGACAGGGTTTCCATGGAACACCTTCTGGGCGAATCTCCTAGGTTGTCTACTTATAGGGCTATTTACCGGCTATATCATTAGGAGCGGCGACGATAGTCAATCTGCTTGGGTTCTTTTTGCAACCATTGGCTTCTGTGGTGGATTCACCACCTTTTCATCTTTTGCTAACGAAAACCTGTCATTTATCCGTTCTGGGGACTATAGTATGTTGTTGGCCTACACCCTATTTAGTTTGATTACGGGCATTGTTATGGTCTATGTCGGAATATTGATTGAAAAGTATCTTCACTGATTTTTTGAGTAATTCTCAAAATTTAATCGAATTATTATATTACCCCCATAAATTTAGGGGGTCTTTTTTTTAAAATAATAAAAATAAATTATCATACCCTATTTTTTAGGTGGGTCAATTCTACAATATATACTTTTGAGCAAATTAATAAATATACTATGTTATATCTTTCACTAATCAACACGACAACAGCGGTAGAAGTCAACGATGACTTTACTATGCTGTGGATTCTATTATCAGGTATTTTGGTTTTCTTTATGCAAGCTGGGTTTACACTAGTAGAATCAGGATTTACCCGTTCAAAGAATGCGGTAAACATTTCAATGAAAAACATCCTTGACATTTCCGTAGGAACACTTTCCTATTGGTTCATTGGTTATGGATTAATGTATGGTTCGTCCAATGGTTGGATTGCTACTTCCGACATTTTCTTCAATCCAGGAGATGGACCTCATGATGTTTTCTTTCAGACCGTATTTTGTGCAACAGCAGCAACAATTGTCTCTGGAGCCATTGCCGGTAGAACGAAGTACACAACTTATGTGTTCTTTACCATTTTCCTAACCGCTTTAATTTATCCTATTTCAGGAGGATGGCAGTGGAATGGTGACGGATGGTTGGCTAATTTAGGCTTCATCGATTTTGCTGGTTCCTCTATTGTTCATTCCGTTGGAGGTTGGGCGGCACTAGTTGGTGCATGGATGGTTGGTCCACGTTTGGGTAAATATGTAAACGGAAAATCCAATGTTATCCCTGGTCACAACCTTTTATTAGGTGCACTGGGTGTATTCATACTTTGGTTAGGATGGTTTGGATTCAACGGTGGTTCTCAATTGGCTTGGGGAGGTGACGATTCAGTGGCTGCTTCTGCAGTAGTGATGATCACCAATATTGCGGCCGCAGCAGGAGCTGTTGGCGCCATGGCCATTACTTGGGTTAAAGACGGAAAACCCAATTTGGGTATGACATTAAATGGAGCAATCGCAGGTTTGGTTGCCATTACAGCAGGCTGTGGAAATATGACTTTTGGTGGAGGATTTCTTGCTGGTTTAATTGGCGGTATTATTGTGGTATTCTCTATTGAATTCATCGACAAGGTTCTCAAAATTGATGACGCTGTTGGAGCAGCCTCAGCTCACGGGGTTGTAGGTGCTTGGGGTACATTGGTAATTGGACTTTGGGGTGTTGATGGCGATACAGCTATCGGTCTATTCAATGGAGGTGGCGCTAGCCAACTCGGAGTTCAAGCCATTGGCGTTCTTGCCTACGGAGCTTGGGCTACATTAGCCGCTTTGATTGGATTCGGAATTTTGAAAAAAACAATCGGTTTAAGAGTTTCTGAGGAAGTTGAAATCAAAGGTTTAGATCAATCCGAACACGGTATTGGAGGATTTGAAGGCGGTGGATTCGAAGCTTGGATAAAAGACAATACTAAATAATTAACAAAAACATTACTAATCAATTAAAAACTATTATTATGAATTTTATTAAAAACACTATTTTATTAACTGTAGCCTCTCTGGTTTGTTTTACTGCCATTGCACAGGAAGAAGAAGCTGCTCCAGCACCAACTTTTTCTGTAGCTGGAACAATCGATACTTATTATAGAAGCAATGAACACGTTCCAGGCACATCCTTTGCTAACGACAACGGATTTGCAATCGGTATGGCCAACGTAATCTTCTCTTACGAAGGTGAAAAATCTGGATTTGTTGCAGATATGGTTTTTGGACCCAGAGGTTCTGACGCTGTCTTTGGATCTCCAATGGCAAGAGATGCTGGTGATTCCTCAAGTGCCAATATTGTAAATCAATTGTATGCTTACTATAATGTAAGTGATTCATTTACTTTGACAATGGGTAACTTCAACACCTTTTTAGGATATGAGGTAATTTCACCTGCTGCCAACTTTAACTACTCAACTTCATACATGTTTTCTTATGGTCCCTTTTCTCACACAGGTATTAAGGCAGACATTGCTGCTGGAGAAAATACATCCATTATGCTTGGACTTTTAAACACGACTGATAATACTGAGTTTCAGGTTGCAGACGATGACTATATGTTCGGTGCACAACTTGGTCTATTTGGTCAGTACATCAA
>Ga0115571_1000840_pt1 | contig 22745 bp, 21 predicted proteins | sample COGITO_mtgs_1205_FD_87293 | JGI IMG/M metagenome (GOLD analysis project Ga0115571, IMG submission 87293) | Pelagic marine microbial communities from North Sea - COGITO_mtgs_120531 | ecosystem: Environmental > Aquatic > Marine > Epipelagic | place: Germany:Helgoland, sampling site Kabeltonne...
ATCCGTCATGGCCGATGCGGCCGGGACGCTCAAGGCGGTCACGCTTGAACTCGGAGGTAAGTCACCGATCGTGGTGTTCGACGATGCCGATGTCGACAGCGCACTTAATGCAGCGTTGACCAACAATTTCTTTTCGACGGGGCAGGTGTGTTCGAACGGCACCCGGGTGTTCGTCCAGCGCGGCGTCTACGAGCAGTTCCTCGAACCGATCGCCGAGCGAGTACGGGCGTTGACGGTCGGTGACCCCTTCGATCCCGACACCATGATCGGACCGCTGGTGAGCGCCGAGCACCGGGAAAAGGTAATGCGATACATGCAGATAGCGGAGGCCTCGGGGGCACGGCAAATCGTTGGTGGTGATGCCGTCGATCCCATCCTGGCCGCCGGCAACTTCGTGCTGCCAGCGGTTTATGCCGACTGTACCGACGACATGGAGTTCGTCACCGACGAGGTATTTGGCCCACTGATGTCGGTGCTTCCGTTTGACACCGAGGACGAGGTCGTGACGCGCGCCAACGCCACTCCGTACGGGCTCTCGGCCGCAGTCTTTTCATCCGACTTCGCACGCTCCAACCGGGTGGCGAATGCACTCCAGGCCGGCTCGGTGTGGATCAATGACTACGGCACCTTGCCCGCATCGTTGCCGTTCGGCGGGTACAAGCAATCCGGGGTCGGCCGGGAGAACGGGGCGAACGCGATTGAGCACTACACGCAGGTCAAGATGATCTACAGCTCGCTCGTCCCGGTCGAAAAGTATATGTGAGGACTTTGCTCCAGCTCACCGGCCGGAGTTCACGGATTTTCGTTCCGTTTGTCCGCTCGCTGGGTTGGCCGCTCCAGTCGTGCCGCACGCTTCAAGCCTGGGTCTACGCCACCGCCGCGCCGATGATCACCGAAGAACTCCTGTTGGCCTACGGCGCCTAGGATGTTGTGACTGCGGCGCCGATCGATGCCGTAGAGCGGGCGACTATTCGTGCGGGGCGACACGCAATCGAAAGGCGGCTAACTCGTCGCCCCGGCGATGTCGATCTGCCCCAACGCCGATAGTTGGGTCGACCGTCTTGTTGTCGACCTTGGGAACTACGACAGCAGCATCGAGTTTGGTTCGCCGCATCCCGATACGCCATTGGCAGAGGTGATCGCCGGACCTTCGGATCCGGTGTTTCTGCAGGCCGCCGCTGAGAACTGATTCGGCTGCGCCATCATCGGGCGTCTTCGAGGATCCGCACAGCGTCCGTATCTCCGTTGCGGCGTCAGTCTGTGACAAGCTCTCGGACGCGAGCAAGCAGCACGTCGAGCGCCGGGCGATTGAGCCCACCCTCGGGGATAATTACGTCAGCGTGACGTTTGCTCGGCTCGATAAAGCGCTCGTGCGCAGGCTTCACCGTGGTCAGATATTGCTCAATCACCGAGTCGGGCGTTCGACCACGTTCGGCGACGTCGCGTTGCAGGCGGCGAATCAGGCGAATATCAGCGGCGGTGTCGACGAAGATCTTTAGATCGAACCGCGCGCGAAGCGCCTGGTCGTACAACACGAGAATTCCGTCGACCACGACGATGCGATTTGGACTGACTTCACGGGTTTTACCCGAGCGGTTGTGCTGCGCGTAGTCATAGATCGGCACCGGCACGCTCGCGCCATTAGCGAGTGCAGCGAGGTGGTCGTTGAGTAACGGCCAGTCGAAGGCATCGGGATGGTCGTAATTTGCTTGGCTGCGTTGTTCGAGGGTCTGGTCGCTGCGGTCGAGGTAATAGGAATCGAGTTCGATCCGGGACAGATGCTGCTCACCGGTCATTTCGACCAGCCGCTCGGAGATTGTCGTCTTACCCGAGCTACTGCCGCCGGCGACGCCGATCAGAAAGGGTCGTGACACGATTCGCAGCATAGAGGGTCATCGAATTCGCGGTGGTGGTCGGGTTATCACCAGGCGCAGGGCGCGCCGGCGTCGACAACCTAAGACCGACCAATTTGCTCCGATGCTTGTAATTTGCCTCCGCAACCGGCCAACCTGTCTTTAATGCTGTCCGAACGCCACGCCGCCATGCTCGATTTCGAACGATCGTGGTGGAACAACGACGAACCACGTGATCAAGTGATCCGCGAACGTTTTCAGTGCTCACCGGACGAATACCACACGGAACTGACCACGGTGCTCAACGACTCGGTTGCGATGGATCATGATCCGCTCGTGGTACGTCGACTCAAGCGGCTTCGCCTACGAGCACGCAAATTGCGTCATAATGGTGAGGGCCTGGCATCGTCGGGCGGAGGAGAAGGACAACACGCATGACGAACGAAGAGTCAGGACTCGGCGCCACTCGCCGCACACCACGTCAAGGCATCGGCGGATCACCGGTGGGGTCGTGGCTTACGATCGCTCTCGCGGTCATCGCAGTCATCATCGGTTTTCTCATCCTGAACAACATCACCGATGGCGGTGGGTCTGCGGGAGACACAAGTTCGGCCGCAGGTGGTGACGCCGAGTCGGCGACCACGGGAACGGGTCCGGTCATTTCCGTCGATGTTCCGGTGACCGAGGCGACTACGACCACCACCACCATCCCACGCATCACCACCGGTGCATCGGTGTTGGTTGCAAACGCAAACACCGTGGGCGGTTCAGCGGGCAATATGACTAAGACGCTCGAACTCGCCGGCTACACCTTGATCGACCCGGTCAATGCGAGTGGACCAAACATTACGGAATCGATCGTCTATTACGATGAAGCTCAGGCCGCCGCTGAAGATGTTGCCAACTCGGTCGCCCGTGATCTTGGCGGTGTGGAGGTATTAGTTCTGCCGACGCCCGCACCCACGGAGAGCGGCAACATCGGGGAAGCCGGAGTGCTAGTGCTGCTCGGTGACACCCAGGCTGGAAAGACGCTCGAGGAGTTGTCCGGAACGACTGCTGACAGTGAAGAGGGATCGGCCGCAGCGCCGGATCCGTCTGATGGAGACATCCCGGCAACGGCCCCGTCCGACACTGACACGACCGAAGGCTGATTGGATTCGTGCCGCCGGCGCGAAACCAATTAATCGAGGTGAGCTCGGATTAGGGCAGCCGTCGCACGTTCGATGTTCTGCTTTGGTTCGGCGAGTGCCGACTCGAGTCCGAACAGATCGGCGAGCACAGCGGTCGCGCGGAGCCCGGTCGACTGCCCGGTGACATCGGCATCAGCGTCACCAACGACCGCCACGACCGGGATTCCGGCGTCACGGCCCAACTCGACGATCCCGCCGACAACCTTCCCGTCGAAGCTCGTCGAGTCGAGTCGTCCCTCGCCGGTGATGATCACGTCGACCCGATGAGGGTTGTCGACGTCGAGGTGATCGAAGAGGTCGAGTTCATCGGCAACGAGCTCGAAGCCGGGAACCAACCGCCCTCCGAGCGCGGCTAACGCCCCGCCGAGCCCGCCCGCCGCCCCACCGCCTTCGATGTCGGTGACATCAAAGGCGAAGTCCTCGTCGAACATCTGTACCAGTCGGCCGAGACGCCGTTCGAGTAGTTTGATCTGCGCGACCGAGGCTCCTTTTTGGGACCCGAACACTGCAGCGGCATCGGCGAAGCGGGTGGACACGTCGCAGGCGACGAGTAGCTCGACTTGTTTGAGTCGGGCGATTGCGGTGATCGCCCGGATCGCCCCGAATCCGCCGTCAGTCGTGGCTGATCCCCCAAGGCCGACGATGATTCGGCGCGCGCCGGCATCGAGTGCGTGATCGATTAACTCACCCGTTCCGGTCGTCGTTGCATCGAGGGCCTTGTTGCCAACGGCTCCACCAGCGAGGACGAGACCGCTCGCTTGGGCCATCTCAATCACGGCCGTTTCGCTGGAAAAGCGCCAGCCGGCGCGCACCGGATCCCCCAGCGGGCCGGTCACGGTTGACTCGCGGTTTGCGCCCCCAAGCACCTCCAACAGGCCGTCGCCTCCGTCGGCCATCGGGATCTCGACGCAGTCGACACCCAGTTCCCAGCACGCATGTCCGATCGCCGCTGCGACCTCCCGGGCCGTTGCCGAACCCTTGAATTTGTCGGGTGCCGCAAGGACTCGCATCTCCCTCAACCTACTGCCGGGCTGGAGCGGGAACGATGGTGTCTATGTTTGCTGTACTCACTCATTGTAATCCCGACCGATTGGGTAGGGATTGACGGTAGAATTTCGGTTATGGCTGCGACGGTTCGAATCCCGACCACGATGCGCCCACTCACCGGTGGCGAAAAGCAGGTGGCCGTAGAGGCCGGCTCGCTTGGCGACGTGATCTCGGCACTCGAGGCCGCGCACCCCGGCCTCGGGGAGCGGCTACTCGATGGGGACGGCGCGCTGCGTAAGTTCGTCAACGTCTTCGTCGACGACGATGACGTCCGTTATCTCAACGGTCTCGAGACAGTCGTAGGCGACGGCATCGCCGTGTCGATTATCCCCGCCGTCGCAGGCGGCTGAACCAGCCACCTTCACCGGGGCGGCGTTATGTCAGCTTCGTTCCCGCTGCCAGTGGCCGGAACTCGGAAGGACTATCACGCCATCCGTCACGATTGTCCCGAAACCCGCTTGGTTCAGCAGAGGACGTGCGGTCGTAAGCTAAGACGGTGATCGGACTCGTCACGGCCGACGTGGCCGCCCCGCTCGATCCGGATCTGCTTCCGCTCGCCGAAGCGATGCGGAGTCGACTCGGCGACGAGGCGGTCGCGATCGTCTCGTGGGATGATGCGTCGATCGCCTGGGAAACATTTGCAGCTCTGATCATCCGGTCGCCGTGGGATTACACCGACCGGCTCGACGAGTTTGTCGGTTGGGTTGAACATGTCGACGCAGTGACCACGCTGGTGAACGCAGCCGACGTGGTGCGGTGGAGTACCGACAAGCGATATCTAGCGGACCTCGCTGCTGAGGGCGTCCCGATCGCTCCGACGGCTTTCGTCGCACCGGGCGACGTGATTCCGACGGTCGAGGGCGTGCACGTGGTCAAGCCGACGGTCGGTGCGGGTTCGAGCGGAGCTCGGCGATGCGAGCAGCACGAGGTCGCCGACCATGTCGCTCTGCTCCACGGCCAAGGGCGCACTGCGATGGTGCAGCCGTACCTCGACCTGCTCGACGAACGTGGCGAGACAGCGCACTGTTTCATCATTAACGAAGGCGGCACCATGACCCTCAGTCATGCGTTTCGCAAGGGAGCCATCCTCAGGTCCACCGAAGTCGAACAAGAGGGTGATCTCTTCGCCAAGGAAGACATCTCGGGGCGTGTGCCGTCACAAGAGGAGCTCGCGCTTGCTGAACGTGTGTTGGCGACCGAGATCGTCCGATCGCTTGGTGAGGTTTTCTTCGCTCGGGTTGACGTTGCCCCGTATCGCCAAGCAGACGGCACCGACTCGCATGTCGTGATGGAGCTCGAACTGATTGAGCCGTCGTTCTACTTTATGATCGACCCAGCAACGGTGGGCCTGTTCGCTGACCGCTTCACCAACTGGCTGCGACGTCGCGGGATCACCAGCGATGTCGGCGCCAGCACGAGCGACGAGTGCTGAGTTGACCCGCCGGCCGACTGAACGGGTCAAGGTCACGAGGGTGACTGGCCCCGAGGGCGACCGCGAGGCTCACGTCCGTCCCGATGACCTGATCGTGGAGGAACCGTTGTCGATCCAGCTCGACGGGTCGCTCGTCTCCACGACGATGCGTACGCCGGGGCACGACCACGAGCTCGCCGTCGGCTTCTGCTTCACCGAGGGGTTGTTCGGTGGTGCCGAGGTTCTCGGTGTGCGGCACTGCTCCGACGAGACCACCGCTGCGTCAGTGTCCAACGTTGTCACGGTCGATACGGGCGCGCTCGCACCGGTGCCGACGCCGCGCCTCGGAAACGCGTCCTCCAGCTGCGGATGGTGCGGGAGCCAGCATCTCGACGAAATGTGCGCGCGTTTCGAGCCGCTTCCTGACGGTGGCCCGGTTGACCTCGACGTGATCGGCTCGATCGTCGATGCGGTGGTCGACGGACAGGGTCTCTTTGCGTCGACGGGATCGGTCCATGCCGCCGCAGCGTTCAACTCCTCGGGCGCAGTGCTTCTTACCCGCGAAGACGTCGGCCGTCACAATGCCGTCGACAAGGTGGTGGGTGCGTTGGTGCTGGAGCGGAACGCGCTTCCCGCGATTGGTCATGGGTTGTTCGTGAGCGGTCGGGCAAGCATCGAGATGGTGCAGAAGGCGTGGGCAGCTGGCTTCTCAACGCTGGTTTCGGTGAGCGCTCCGACGGCGTTGGCAGTCGATGCGGCCCGCCGGGCCAACCTTGTACTCGCTGGATTCGTGCGTGGCGATGGCTTTAATGTTTACTCGCCTGAACGGCTTCCCTGACCCAGAGGGAACCGGTGTCGGTAGTGTGTACTGATGTTGATGGAAGACGGTCTCAGCGTTATCCACCTGCTCGGTAAGCCCACGCCGGGAACGGATCGTGAGGCGGTGTTCGCCGCAGTCAAGGCCGCCGAAGCAAAGGACTGTCAGGTCATCACCGCCGCAATGCTCGGCCATAAGGCTGACATCTGTTTCATGGCGCTCTGCGCCGACTGGCGCACGCTGCGGAGCCTGCAGACCGCTTTGCGTCGTGCTGGGATCGACGTGGTTGACAGCTACGTGTCGATCACCGAGGTCAGCGAGTACGCCAAGGGCATGCCTGCCGAAATGCTTCGCGGCCGGCTGCATCCGATCATTCCGCCTGAGGGGTTGAACGCATTCTGCTTCTACCCGATGAGCAAGAAGCGCGAAGCCCACGCGAACTGGTACTCAACGTCTTACGATCGCCGCCAAGAGATGATGATGGAGCACGGCTCAAGCGGGCGGAAGTTCGCCGGCAAGGTCGCCCAGGTGATCTCCGGCTCGACCGGGCTCGACGACTTTGAGTGGGGCGTGACCCTGTTTGCCAAGAGCCCCGATGTCATCAAAGAAGTCGTTTACACGATGCGTTTCGACGAGGGCTCCGCTCTGTACGGAGAGTTCGGCGCCTTCTACGTCGGATACCTTGAGGCCATCGAGAACATCATTTGACTCGAACGGTTTGCTTAGGCCTGGACGGCCACGGAACGCAAAAAAAGATCCGAACCGTCAGCAGCGAACCGGAATAGATCAAAGAACGCGCGAGACGGGTCGCCGTTTCGGCCGAGGTCGGTGATCCCGGTTGGACCGTCGTAGTCAATCTCTTGGTTGTCGAGGAGCCGGAGAGCGCACGTCGCAAAATCGCGACAGACGTTGCCTCCGTCAGAAACCGACGACATCTGTGAGGCGATCACGTCTGGGGCATCCGAACCACCCTGGCTCGCCGAAAGTGCGATCAGGCTTACGCAGTCGGTGACCTGAGGGCCGAACGCAGTGTCGTCCTCCGGAACGGCGCCGTCGCGCAGTGTGATCTGTGGAGCGATCACCTCGACGCGATTTCGAATCGTCGCCGGAAGTTCGGCAATCACCGGTCTGGTCGCTGCGCTTCGAGCGGCATCGTTAACGAAGATTCTCGGCACGCTGAGATCGTCTCGCTCACCCATTGCCTGCAATGACGCGGCAATTGTCTGGCCGTTGCCGACCGAAACAACGACTTGCGGGTCGAGCTCGACCAGCAAGTCAAGTTCATCAGTGAAGTCGTCGTCGTCGACAGGAACTGCGATCGTCTCGACGGCGATGTCATCGCCGAGTGCATTGGCGACCGCTTCGGCGTATGGCCGGCCGTATGCGTCGTCGACGTGGATGATAGCCACGCTGCTCGCGCCTGTGGCCTGGGCCTCACGGGCGATGGCGGCTGCCTGAAGTGAGTCGGTCGCAATGCTGCGAAAGAACAGTCCGTCGTCGGGAAAGTCATCGAGTGCGATTGCCGTCGCCGTCGGTGAGCAGCTCAGGATGCCGTTCGAGACGGCCACGTCGAGTGATCCGAGTGCGGTGTTTGATGAGGCGGGGCCCATGATCGCGTCTACGCCGACTTCGATTAGATCCTCGATGGCTTGCGAGGCACTTGCTGCAGTTTGGCCCTCATCAATAATCACGTATTCGACGTCGTTGCCGAGTACTCCACCGGCCCTGTTGATGATGTCAATCGTGGCTTCGAACGAGGCGCGGAGTGCGTTGTCGACCCGGGTGTCACTGGACGGAATGAGCGCACCGATCGTCAACACCCCATCGTCGACGCGGGGTGGCGTTACCTGTGTGGTTGTCGTCGCCACGGTCGCAGGCGGCTTCGAACCTTCGCCACCCGTGCATGCAGTGACGAGCACAGCTGCCCCAATCGCCGCCATCAGGGGACCGCTGAGACGGAACCGAGCGCCTCGTCGCTTCATCTGATGCACAGTACCGTTTGTATTCTAGTCAAGGAGGGCCGGTGCGACACCCCAAAATTGGTGCGTCAGGGCGCAGCGGCCCGGCACGAGGTTCCTAACAGAGCGTAAAAAAGCCCCCATACCTCATCGTTGACATCGTCGGCGGCGTGCGCGGCGATGACTGCAAAGCGGCCGGATCGCGCGTGGCGAGCAGTTGTCCCAGGTTCAGCGGCCGCCGTGCTGATCCTCGTCGGTGGAACCCGCCTGGGCGGAAAGAACCCGTTCGACAGTTCGATTGAGGGGCCCCCGATCGAACGTTCGTGAACAGCATCGGTGTCGACATCGAGGCCTATGATCTGACGATCGACTCCCCGGCCGGCACCCTTCGCATCGACGCCACCTCGGCGGAAGATGGCATTCGCCCTGCGGTGCTCGGGCTTTCTGTCGATCTTGCCGAGTGACAGCCGTCGATCGTCAAGCGCACCTGGCCCGTGCCGCCGAATTGATCCCCGATGGCGCGCAACGAGGGCGCGAGTACTGCGTTGCACTCGCCACCATTACCGATGGCTGGGTCGTTGAGTTATTCGAAGCAGCCCTGGCGGCGCACCCGACACAACACAGCGTCGCACTCCTCGCAGTTGGGGGCTACGGCCGCGGCGAGCTGGCCCCGCACAGCGACCTGGATCTCCTGCTCGTGCATGACTGCAAACCCCGCAAGGTTCCAGACGAGATCGAACCGCTTGCGAGTGCACTTTGGTACCCGCTGTGGGACGCCGGCGTGAAGCTTGGTCACGCGGTACGTCGGGTCGACGAACAACTAGATCTCGTCGATGGCGACCTCGACTCTGCAACTGCGCTGCTATCGGCACGTTTCCTTGGTGGTGATGAGGAGATAGCGGACGAAGTCACCGTGCGCGGTCGGCGGCTGTGGGAATCGCAGCGCACCTCCTACCTGACCGCGTTGCGGGCGCGAATGATGGAGCGCCAGGCCGAATCCGCCGACGTTGCGTACCGACTCGAACCAGACCTTAAAAATGGGCACGGCGGACTTCGTGACGTTCAGACGGTCTGGTGGGCGATGGCGAGCGGGCTTGCGGTGATCGAACAGGATTTGGCCGATCTCGACACGTGCTACGACACGCTACTGCGCGCTCGCGTGGCGCTTCACCTCACCACCGATCGCGCTGGTGAAGTGATGCGACTCGAGGATCAGGATGCAATCGCTGCGACCGGCGGTTGGTCCGACGCTGACGTCATGATGGCCGACGTCGCCGTTGCAGGCAGGACCACCGCCTGGCTGTGCGATGAGAACTGGAATCGGGCGATCGAGCGTGACCCGGAGGCTGACCGAGCAATCGCTCCTGGTGTCGTGCTGCGAAACGGTGAGATTGAACTGACCGAGGCCGCTGACCCCCGCCGCGATCCCACGCTCGCACTCCAAGCGGCCGTCGCCGCAGCCCGGTCCGACTGTCGGATCGGACGTTCGACGTTGAGTCGTCTGCGTGACGAGGTCGAGCCCTGGCCGGGCGACTGGCCCGTCGGGGCGCGCACTGAACTTGTTGCACTGCTCCTCGAAGGTCACTGCGCAATTCGCGTGCTCGAAGCGCTCGATCAGCACGACTTGATCGCCCGTTTCCTTCCCGAGTGGGAACCGGTGCGGTCGAAGCCGCAGCGCAACGCATACCACCGTTTCACGGTCGACCGTCATCTTTGGGAGGCGGCGGCGAATGCGGCAGGGTTGGCCGCCAATGTTTCGCGACCTGACCTTCTCGTCGTCGGAGCACTTTTCCACGACTTAGGCAAGGGCTACCCGGGTGATCACACCGAAGTCGGCATCGATCTGGTCCGCAAGATCGCACCGCGGCTCGGCTACAACCGCCACGACGTCGAGACGCTCGTGGCGATGGTCGAGTGGCATCTGCTCCTGCCCGACGTGGCGATGCGGCGCGACCTTTCCGACCCGGCGACGATCGACCTTGTGGCTGGGTTATTAAATTCGGTCGAGCGGCTTGAACTCTTGCATGCGCTCACGGAGGCCGACTCGAAGGCGACTGGACCGTCGGCGTGGGGTAACTGGAAGAAGGAACTTGTCGATGAACTGGCCGCCCGAACGCGGCGTGCGCTTGGTGGCGAGGACGTCGCCGAGGTCACCTGGCAGCTGTTCCCTGGCGCCGAGATCCTGACGCTGATGGCCGCCGGCAACGTCGACGTCTCTCGTAATGATGACCGGATCACCATCGTTTATCCTGACGAGCAGGGAATGTTCGGCCAGATCGCAGGGGTGTTGTCTCTGCACGGGCTTGACGTGTTGAGTGCTCGTGCTCACTCCGACGAGGGCGGCATGGCTGCGTCGCAGTTCCGCATCAGTGCCTCAAGTGGCGAGATCAACTGGCGCTCGTTGAAGAGCGACTTGCGCAAGGGCCTTGCGCATGAGTTGGCAATCGAGGCACGCCTCGCCGAGCGAGCCAAGACCTACCGCCGCCGCCGCCGCTTGCAGGCCGATGCGCCGGGGCCGCCGAGAGTGAAGTTCATTGAGGGTGGATCGAGTAACGCCACGGTGGTCGAGGTCCGGGCAGTCAGCAAGATCGGGATACTGCACCGGATCGCAAAAGCGCTGAGCGAACTCGGACTCGACATTCGTCATGCGACTGTGCAGACGATGGGGGTAGAGGTGGTCGACACCTTTTACGTGCGGACGCGTTCGGGCGATCTTGTGACAAGTTCGCCGCACCGCAAAGAGATCCAGAAGGCTCTCCTGCACGCCGTTGCCTGACCACCTGGCGCCGCGATCGTGTCTGAAGTGGGCTGACTTGCGCGCCGACCGTCGATGACGCGTCGCGCTGTCGTAGATTAAATCTCGTGACCGCGACTGCTCGAGACCTGGCGCGATGGAGTGAGACGCTTGCGGCGATCGCTCGCACGGGTATGGCCTTCACCGAGAATCTCTACGAACGTGAACGCTATGAGGAGGTGCTTCATGTGGCCGGTGACATCAAAGCCGCTGCCCGGGAACTTGAGGCTGAGTCCAACGCCGACGCCGCAGCGGTTCAGCGCGAGATCGATCACTTCGTCGGTGAGTGGATCGATTCGATTGGCGAAGGGGTCCCGGGGTACGTCACGCCGAAGACTGCAGTGGGGGCGATCGTTGGGAACGCCGATGGCGAGATTCTGCTCGTTCAACGCAAGGACTCCGGCATCTGGCTCTACCCGACTGGTTGGGCCGACGTCGGATATTCGCCGGCCGAAGTCGCCGTGAAGGAGGTCAGTGAGGAGACGGGGATCAAATGTGATGCCGAGCGTCTGCTCGGCGTCGTCGACGGTCAACGGATGGGGTTCAGTCGCTTCGGCATGTACATGTTGCTTTTCCACTGCACAGCGACCGGAGGTGACTTGGTCCCGCATCCGTTGGAGACCGCCGATGTTGGTTGGTTCGGCCGAGAAGCCTTGCCCGAGGCCACAGCCGGTGCCCAGTGGTGGGGTCCGATGGCGTTCGCCGCCATCGACGGCGATACGAGCGATGCCACCTTCGACCCGGTTCGCACCGACATCTGGCGATCTTGAACGCGACCGTCCGCCCGGCAGCAGTTCACATTCGATCCTGATCGGCACTGAGTCGGGATCGCCACGAGTAGTCCGCCAGAGACTCAGTCCTGGTCGCGGAGAAACTGCTCGACTTCGTTCATGAGTTCGTCAGGGTCAATCGGCGGTGCCGAGCTAAGGTCACTCTCGTCGGTGGCATCGTTCTCGTCGGCCATCTGCTCCAGACGCGATAGATATTCGACCATGTCGTCGTCATCGCCAATGAGCGCAGCCACGCGTGCGTCGTACTCGGTAGCGTCCGAGGACAGGCGCGACAGCGGGGGCGGGGTGCCGATCATCGAGCAGGCGCGGTCGACTAGCGCCATTGCCGCCTTGGGGGACGGCACCTGAGCTGCGTAGCCGGGCACGGCGGCCCACAGCGATGCCGTCGGCAGGCCCGCCTGGTGTAGGGCGTCGTGGAGCACGCCGACGATCCCGGTCGGACCCTCGTACTGGGAGCGTTGGAGGTCGAATCGTTCGATCAGCGAATTGTCGGAAGCGGTCCCAATCAGCGGCACGGGCCGGGAGTGCGGGACGTCAGCGAGCAGGGCACCGACGGAGATCGCCATCGTGGCCTCAAATCGGTCGGCGATCCCAGTGACCTGCTCGGAGAAGAGCCGCCACCGGAGCGCCGGCTCGGGCCCGAGGAGGAGAATCACATCGGTCCCGGGAAGGGAGGCTGACCAGACACCAACGGTGGGCCACACAATTGAGCGGTTGCGGTCCTCATCGAGGCGAACCTGCGGTCGCACCGTCGCGAAGTCGGTGAACGGTTCGGGGTCGATCTCAGCGAGGACGTCGGCGTCCCATGATTCGATCATTGAGGTTAAGGCGGTCGACGCTGCGTCGCCTGCATCGTTCCACCCGGTAAAACCCGCGATCAGGACGGGCCGATCGAGTGTTGGCTCTGCCAGCCATCGAACCTGCTCCGTTCTCACGGCCGACACGCTATCGGTGCGTAACGTGTGCCGTATGCAGCATGATGAGTCCCCCGTCGACGACCAAGCAGCCGGGTCGGTCACGATCGAGATTGCCCTGGTCGTCGACGACGAGCTGGTGGTGGCGTTCGAGCAGTTGATTCCGCAGCTGTCCTCGTCGTCGCCGCCACCGACTCGCGAAGCATTGTGCGACCTCGTCGACGGCGCGGACACGACACTGTTCCTCGCCCGAGTCGATGGAGTGATCGTGGGGAGCCTGACGCTTGCGTTCTACCGCATCCCGACCGGGATGAAGGCGTGGATTGAGGACGTGGTGGTGGACGATGCCGCACGCGGCCACGGGGTCGGACGGTTGCTCAGCGAATCTGCTGTCGATGAGGCTCGACGTCGCGGCGCGAAGAACGTGAGCCTCACAAGTCGCCCATCCCGCGACACTGCGAACCGGCTTTACCAGCGAATTGGCTTTGACCTCTACGAGACCAACGTTTACCGCTTCGCCTTCTGACGATGCCGAACCCCACCCACTCCATCGCTGACTTCCCGGACATGCGAAATTTGGGGACATCGTGACGCCGAACCATTGCGAGTCGCTCGAATTTTGGGGAGAAGCAGAGCGGACTCGGCCATAACGGTGCCGGAAGCAGAACTGGGTTTGGGGGCCGGAAAGCGGAAGGTGAAGCTAGGCGATTAACTCAGGAGCCGGTGATACGGCGAAGGTCTTCGGCGGCCTGACGTACCTGCCAGTCGCGATCCTTGAGCGCCCGATTGATCGCCTCTTCCACGCTCCGGCCGATGTCGTCGGCGCCGAGAAATGGTGCGAGCGCAAGAACGGCACGGCGACGTACAGCCGGCTTGTCGGTTGTCCCGGCGATGATCGTGTCGACGGCACGTACGGCACCAATCGCGCCCAGGGCAGCAACTGCTGACTCGCGGACGAGTGGCTCCTCGGCGGTGGTTGCGAGGCTGATCAGCCGGTCGACGATGGCATCCCTGTCGGATTCGTGCTCGCCGCATGCCCAGGCTGCGACTTCGACCACTCGTGGATCGTCGTCGGAGAGTGCGTCGATGAGGTCGATGGTTGGATGCATCGCCGCAAGCTCGGCTGCACGTCGTCGAACTGAAACCTGATCGTCTGCGAGCGCAACGATGAGGGTCGCGTCGTCGAGTGCACCGAGCCGCTCAAGTGCGCCGAGCGCCGCCTCGCGGACCGTTGGTTCGGCATCGGACACAGCTTGCTGTGCATGGTCGAGATCACCGGAGTGTCCGGCAATCACAACAGCGCGGCGGCGATCGGATACTGAGTCGTTCACGGGGCGTCAGGACTTGAGCAGGTCGGTGAGCGTGACCACGACAAAAGCGGTCCCAAATGCGATCACGATTGCGCTGACGATGCCGATGATCACGCCAAGTCCGGTGCTTGCGATGGCGGCCCATACGCGCCGGATTAGGTTCGGAGCTCGATACAGCGGAACGGTTGTCTCGGCGATCCCGATCGGTACACGTGGCCGACGAACTTTTGGCTCAGCGCGTGGTGTTCGGGGGACGGCTCTGGCAGTCTTGCGCCAGCCGGCAAACACCAGGGCGAGAATTGCCAGTCCAGCCATCCATCCGGCAGCAGCAGTGAGATCAGTGACCGACACGACAACTCCCATGATACTCGTCGCACCTCGTCAGAGGTGGTGGGCTTGGACGATCGCCTCCGTAGCGCTACTTGGGCTCGGAATCATGTCGATTAGCGTGTTAATTCCGTCCGACGTAATTGCCCGGACCGAGAACCCCCGCACTGAGGAACAGGAGCCGGCGCCCTACGCCCGCGTGCCGGCCTCAGCCGAGTCGGTCAACAACCGTGTGGTGTATGGCGACCTTCCCGAGGACGTCGAGGTCTACGACACTGACGGCGACTTCTTCTTCGTCACCGTCTCAGCGCCCGAGCAGTCAGTCCTCTCGTGGCTGATTGGGTCGGCGGAGCCGGTTTTCGATCCGCTTACCGAGGAAGGCAAGAACGGCCGACGAACCCCGGTGCAGAACCGTGAGATCGCATTGCAGCAAATGCGTACCGCCACGCAGGAAGCTCAATTCGTGGCGCTGACTGCGGCGGGCTACAAGCCTACGATCGAATTCGGGTCGGTCGTGGTGCAAGATACTCTGTGCCGTAAGACTGCGGAGGACGGCTTCACCTGCGATGAGGAGTTCCCTTCTTCCGCTGTGTTGCAGCCGGCCGACACGATTCTCGAGGTCGACGGCGATCCGATCAGGACCATCGAGGATCTCTCCGCTGCGCTCGATGGTGCCGAACCTGGTGACATCGTGGAAATGACGATTGACCGTGCCGTGGAGGGGACGATGACCGTCTCGGTCGAACTATCGAGCGATCCAACCGACCCTGACCGAACCATCGTGGGTTTCGTCCCGTTCGACACGCGAACAGTCGATCTGCCTTTCGACGTTTCGATTGATACGGCTGCGGTGGGTGGGCCCTCGGCCGGTGCGTCTTTCACCTTGGCGTTGATTGACGAATTGACCGAGGGCGACCTGACAGGCGGACGTGACATTGCGGTTACCGGTTCTATTCGACTGGACGGATCGATCGGTCCCATCGGTGGTCTTGCTCAGAAGGTAAGCGCAGTTCATCAGCACGGGGTCCAGGTGTTTTTGATCCCGGCGGAACAGTTCGAGCTCACCGATCCCGATCCGGAGAATCTCGACGACGGTGTGTGCCGCTGGGAATGTCTCAATGACGCCGGCGATGGTGAGGTGGTGCTCATTCCTGTGGCGACGCTCGACGAGGCGCTAGCGGTGTTGGAGTCGCTTGGCGGTGATCCGATAGCGCTGTGAGGCCACGATTGCGAAGACCGAGCTGACCTCTCGGCTGACCCTCCACCATCTCAGAGGTTGGGACGCGTAGCGTTGCACTCATGGCCATGTCGTTTTCCCGACCTGATCCAGCGTCACCGGCGCAGATCGCTGATGCCAACTTCTCGACCGGTCGTCGTGGTTTCGATCAGAGCGAAGTCCGCGACTTCCTCCGGATGGTGTCAGCCGAACTCGCTCAGCTGCAGGAGCGAGCACGCTTCCTTGAGCGCGAGCTTGAAGCCGCGCAGTCGAATACCGACCTCTCGTCAACGCGAATGGACGACGAAACCCTCACCCGGCTGCTGGGCGAGGAAACCGCACGAGTTTTGCATGCAGCCCGTGAGAGCTCGCACGCGATCAGGGAGAACGCCGAGTCGGCAGCGGCGCAGATGCTGACGGAGGCCAGCAATGAGTCGACCCGTCTGCGTGAGGAGGCTGAGATCGAGGCGTCGCGTCGCCGTGCCGATGCGGCCAACGACGCCGAGTCTGAGCTTTCGATGGCCAAACAGCAGGGTCGTGAGATGGTCAACGAAGCTCGGGCCTACCGCGAACGCGTGTTGAGTGAGTTGGCGCGTCGCCGTGAGCTCGCCCGTGAACAGATCGAACAGTTGGTGCACGGGCGCGACCGGCTCATGCAGTCCTTCGAGCGGGCGCGGCTGGTTGCGGTCGACGTGGTTGCGGAGATGCAGCCGCTCGGGGAGCCCGATGAATACGTGAATCTGCAACCTTCGACAGGCCCCGTGCCGGTGATGGTTGCACGCGAGCACGTGACACCCACCGACCATGTCGATGGTGCTGAGGTCAATGTGGCGCCGGACGACGAGGTGGCTGCAGACGATTCTGTCACGGGTCAGCACATCTTCGACCACGAAGCCGAGGCGCGTGTAGGCAGCGACGTTGACGCAGGTCCTGGGGCGACGATTGAGGTTGAGACGGAGATCCTTGGCGAGGTCGAGAGCGTTGCGGAGCTTAGAACGGATCCTGGTACGCCAGACGACGGCGATGCCGAGGCGACAAACACAGACGCCGACTCGGTCAACGATGTCGTCGTCGATCTTTTCGCCCGCCTGCGAGCGACGAACCCGGACAACGCCTCCGAGCTCGATGCCGTCGATGCCGCAACGATCGAGGCTGGAGCGGACACCGTCCCCGATAATGCACTCGTCGAAGCTGAAATTGCGACAGAAGCTGCCGACGAGGCCACGCCGTTCGACCAACGTGCCGCCGATCTGACCCCGCTGATCGTGGCTAGCGCCCGCAAGCTCAAGCGAGTGTTAGCCGACGAGCAGAATGAGGTCCTCGACGCGCTGCGGCGCAACGATCCGGTCTGCGACCTGGATGCACTCCTTCCGTGGTCCACACATCACGCCGAGCGGTACGCAACTGTACTCGGTGACGAACTCGAGGCGGCGGCGAACGCCGGAGCAGCGTTGACGGCTGACGGCCAGAAGCCCACATTGGGCAAAGCGGCTGCCCGCCAGGCAGTGCAGCAGGCCAATGAGACTTTGGCCCGAGCGCTGGTTGCGCCACTGCGCGATCGCCTTGAGCGTTGCATTGCTGAAGGAGACGGCGACAACCCAGCGATCACGAAGAAGGTTCGTGCGGTGTACCGGGAGTGCAAGACCCAGCACATCGATGATCAACTCGATGATGTGTTCCGCACGGCTCATGGCCGTGGTGTCCTCGCCTCTGCCGAACTCGGGACGCCGCTTAACTGGACACCGGATCCCGGCGACGACGTGTGCCCCGACTGCGACGACAATCGGCTCGCCGGGGCGGTCCCTGCTGGCCAGGCGTTCCCCACGGGCCACGTGTGCACCCCGGCACATCCCGGCTGCCGCTGCATGTTGGTCGCCGCGGGGCGGTAATCTCAGCGCCAATGCGGCGCTCTCAGGACCTTCCGGTCGATGCTCCACGACGTCGTTTCGGCGGCCGTGGCATCCTGATCGCTCTCGGTGGACTGTTCCTTTTCGTGCTGATCTTCGGGCGTGCGATCGCACGGTTCTACGTCGACTACCTGTGGCACGACGCGCTTGGCCGCAACGACGTGTTCTGGGGAGCGCTCGGTGCGAAGGTGACGTTGTTCTTCGGGTTCTTCCTCATCTTCGCAGTTGTGGCCGGGATCAACCTGCTCGTGGCAGATCGCATGGCGCCCGAATCCTTCCCTGCCAACGTGCATCCATATGTTGAGCGGTTTCACGAGATCTTTGGACGTCGCCTTCGCCTACTCAGGTACGGCGTGGCTTTGATATTCGCGCTGCTGCTCGCAACCCCGGCCATCGCCCGGTGGCAGGAGTGGCTGCTGTTCCGGAACTCGCAGAGTTTCGGAACCTCCGACGGGCAGTTCGGTCGCGACGTCGGTTTCTACGTTTTCGAGCTGCCGTTCCTGACGTTCTTGCTCGATTGGATGTTTGCAGCAGTCATCGTCGTGCTGCTGTTGACGATCGCAGCACATATTCTTAACGGCGGCGTCGTCCTCGTGTCACCCGTACCGACCGTGAGTACTGCGACGAAGACCCACGTCGCTTCGCTGTTGGCGCTGCTCGCTGTGCTCAAGGCTGGTGATTACTGGCTCGACCGATTTGAACTCACTAACGCGCAGACCGGCATCGTGCAAGGCGCCACCTATTCGGTGGTGCAGGCGCGTTTGCCTGCGCTGATGCTGCTGATCCTGATCGCTGTGTTCACCGCAATCCTGTACCTCTCGGTGGCCCGGACTGGATCGTTCCGGGCGCCGCTCATCGCTTCGGCGCTCTGGCTGATTGTTTCGATAGTCGGTGGTGTGATCTACCCGGCGATTGTCCAGGGACTCGTGGTCAACCCGGACCAAGAGGCGAAGGAGGCCGGGTACATCGAGCGCAACGTCAACGCAACTCGGCTCGCCTACGGGTTGGCTGAGGTAGATGTTCGTGACGTTACGTTTGGTCCGCTCACGGCGTCCGACGTAGAGAGTGACCTCAGCGCTCTCAGCAACACTCGCCTGCTCAACCCGGGGGCAATGCTCAGTCGTTTCATCTTCGACGAGGGTCGTGAAGCCGGCCTGACCATCGACGATCTTGATGTCGACCGCTATGTGCTCGATTCGACCGAGAATCCGAACGGTGAGCAAGTGCTCGTCGCCGCCCTGGAACTGGATCAGGCCGGGCTTGCGAACACCACGTGGCAGGGTCTCCGCCTGATCAACACGCACGGCTGCGGGCTTGTCGTCGCTCCGGCGAGTACGGTCCAGGGCAACCGTCGTCCTGCGTACACGGTTCCCGATCTTGAACGCCCAGAGCTCTACTTCAGCCCCAGCATCGGCGGCTATGCGATTAGCAACACTGAGTCCGATGAGAACGCTTGTGACGTTGTGCCAAATGACTATGAGGGTGATCTCGGCGTAAAGATGAGCTCGTTTGCTCGTCGAACATCGTTCGCTCTCGCATTCCTTGAGTACAACATCCTTGCGTCCGGCGCTATTCAGAGCGACTCTCAGATGTTGTGGGTCCGCAACGTAAACGACCGGCTTGACAAGCTGGCCCCGTTCCTGTCGTACGATGCCGACCCGTATCCCGTGGAGGTTGACGGCGGTGTCAAGTGGGTGGTTGACGCATACACGACCACCAGCCGCTACCCATACGCCGAGAGCGTCGGCAACGTTCAACTCTCCAATCGCTCGGGGCTATCGCCGAACGACAACTACGTACGCAACAGTGTGAAGGCCGTCGTCGATGCCTACACCGGAAACGTCACTCTGTACGTCGTCGACGAAACTGACCCGATCATCAAGGCCTGGCAGTCCGCGTTCCCCGATCTGTTCACATCGTTCGACGAAATGCCTGACGTATTGCGCGAGCACCTGCGGTACCCCGAGGACTTGTTCCGGGTGCAGACCGACCGCTACTCCAAGTACCGGATCCCGGCTGAGAACTTCTTCCGGCGCGAGGGCGCCTGGTCGGTGGCCCAGGCTCCGGGACAATTCCCGGGCGAGCGCACCAGCACGGCATCGGGCGTCAGCCAGGACTCTGCGGCGTCGACCACGTTCGCCAGCGAGTCCAATGTTCGCCGTTTTACTCCCTACTACACGTACTTTGATACAAGCCTCCCGGGTGAACCTCGCAACGAGGAGTTCGTGATCTTCCGGCCGTTCGTAGAGTTCTCGACTGCTGACCAGCGGACCCAGCTGCAGGCGTACATGACCGCCTCATCCGAACCCGACACGTATGGCGAATTGACCACCTATGTCGTGGTGCCGCCCGAGGGTGAGTCGCTTCCCGATGGCCCACTGCGGGTTGCGTCGAGCGCCGAGTCGACCGAAGAGATCTCGTTGCGTATCTCGCGCGACAACCAAGGTGACGGTGGGACCCGCGTTCGCTTCGGTGACCTTCAGGCGATACCGGTTGCCGACGGGCTGATCTATGTTCGGCCTTACTACGTCACCCAACAGACCGACAGCCCACAGGTTCCTGAGGCCACCGAGTTCCGCGAGGTCATCGTCACCTACAACCGTCAGTCAGTGTTGGCACCGACAATCGGTCAGGCGCTCAGCGAACTGTTCCGCGGCTTCGAAGGAGACGTGGGTGACCGCACGGGTGATGCTGCGAGCAGCGACGATGACCTCGAGCCGATTGACAACGAAGTCATTGTGCTCGACGAAGATGCCGAAGAGGTGCTGGTGCGGCTCGACGCTGTCCTTGCCGAAGCCGATGAAGCCTTGGCTTCGGGTGACCTCGGGCTGTACCAAGAGAAGGTCGAAGAGGTCGAGGTCTTGACGGCCGAGGCTATCGAGCGCCTCGGACTCGACTCGGCCGTTGCGAGCACGGAAGCCGACGCCGATGGCGAGGAGACCGACGAAACCGACACCCCCGCAGGTGATGACGCCAGCGAAGACGAAGGCTGATTAGGCGCTACCGGGTCGACGGAGCCGATCGGCTAGCTCCGCAAGCTCGGCGCGAAACTGGATTGCGTAGCGCGCCTGCTCGTTGGCAAGACGTTGTTGTCCACTGGTCACGTCGTGGAGTTGTGTCGCCAATTGTTCGACCATGTCGAGGGCATCTGCTCGAGCGCTGGCTTGGTCGAGGTCGCCGCTCAGTTCGGTGAGCTGGTTGGTCAGCTCTGTGCTGACTTGGTTGACACGCGAATCGACTGCACCGACCTTCTCGGCGAGCTGACCAAGTTGAGCCCGAAGCTCGGCATCGGGGTCGCGTCTGGCTGTGGCACCGGCTTGCATTTCGGCGAGTGCGGTGTCGGTGCGTTCGGCGGTGTCGGTGGCGACGATCGCAACATCGGCGAGGTGTTCCTGCTGCCGCGCGACTGCTGCAGCAAGTTCTTCGAGCCGTGTGTGCACGGCTGACTGTGCTGCGATGGCGGCCTCGCCACTGCTCGCCACTGCCAGTTGGTGAGCGGTGACGGTTTTGCGTAGCTGCTCGAAATCGGCCGCCGAGGCAGCTTTAACGATGGCGCTGTCGATTGCGGGCGCGATCGATCCGGCGACCGAACCAACGTGCTGCTCGACTGTGCCGATTTGCGTCGCAAGTCGGTCCTGAGCGCCGCCGAGCTGGCCGAGAAACTCGGCCAATCGTCGCTTCTCATCCTCGGACTCGTCGAGGCGACCGCGCATCATCTGGAGTTCGGCGCGTAACGCATCGAGCTCCTGTTTTGTCTCGGCGCGGCGGTTGAACAGTCCCATGATGCGACAACAAACCTACTCCACTAACTTCGCCTGATGGCTGGTCACGACACACCGAAGAAGATTCTCCTCGACGAATCGGAGATACCAACGCAGTGGTACAACGTCGTGGCCGATCTCCCGACACCCCCGCCGCCTGCGTTGCACCCGGGTACCCACGAGCCGGCCGGCCCAGAGGATTTCGCGCCGCTGTTTCCGATGGCGCTAATCGAGCAGGAGGTTACTACCGATCGCTACGTCGACATTCCTGGCGAGGTGCTTGACGTCTACAAGATCTGGCGGCCCACACCGCTGTTCCGGGCGAAACGACTCGAGGAACTACTCGACACGCCGGCGCGCATCTATTACAAGTATGAAGGCGTCAGTCCAGCGGGCTCCCATAAACCGAATACGTCAGTACCGCAGGCCTATTACAACCACCAGGAGGGCATTACCAAGCTGACCACCGAGACAGGTGCAGGCCAGTGGGGGAGCGCGCTTGCATTTGCGACGGCGCAGTACGGGATGGAGTGCGAAGTTTGGCAGGTCGCAGCGTCTTACAAGGCGAAGCCCGGCCGCAAGACGATGATGGAGATCTGGGGCGCGACATTGCATTCGAGTCCGTCCGAGCTGACGGAGTTCGGACGAGCGTTGCTCGCCGAGAATCCTGACCACAATGGTTCGCTCGGCATTGCAATCTCTGAGGCAGTTGCGATGTGTGTCGAGGACCCGAATGCTCGCTACGCATTGGGGTCGGTGCTCAATCACGTGCTGATGCACCAGACGATCATCGGTGAAGAGGCGCTGCTGCAATTGGCGAAGGTCGACGAAGTGCCCGACGTGCTCGTCGGATGCACTGGTGGCGGCTCCAACTTCGGTGGGCTGGCGTTCCCGTTCCTGCGTGAGAAACTCGCCGGCGCGATGAACCCAACCATTCGCTGTGTCGAGCCGGCCGCATGCCCCTCGCTGACGAAGGGTGAGTATCGGTACGACTTCGGCGACACCGCCGGTATGACGCCGCTAATGAAGATGCACACGCTCGGCCACGACTTCATTCCGGAGCCGATTCATGCCGGAGGCCTGCGGTATCACGGCATGGCGCCGTTGGTGTCACACGTCTACGAAGAGGGCCTCGTTGAGGCAATCTCGATCCCGCAGCGTGAGTGCTTCGAGGGCGCGATCAAGTTTGCAAAGACGGAGGGCATCGTTCCGGCACCGGAGCCGACTCATGCGATCGCCGCTGCAATTCGGGAGGCACTGGCCTGCAAGGAATCGGGTGAGGAGAAGGTGATCCTCACGGCGCTATGCGGTCACGGGCACCTTGACCTTACGAGCTACGAGAAGTACCTGTCGGGCGAGATGGTCGACTACGACTTGCCCGACGCGGAGATCGCTGAGGCAATGAAGACCGTTCCCGTTCTTTCCTAAAGCAACGCGTTGACCCTTCGA
>Ga0115571_1000851_pt1 | contig 22571 bp, 8 predicted proteins | sample COGITO_mtgs_1205_FD_87293 | JGI IMG/M metagenome (GOLD analysis project Ga0115571, IMG submission 87293) | Pelagic marine microbial communities from North Sea - COGITO_mtgs_120531 | ecosystem: Environmental > Aquatic > Marine > Epipelagic | place: Germany:Helgoland, sampling site Kabeltonne...
TCCACCACCACCACCGCCACCAGATACTGTCGTTCTATCGTATCCGCCGCTGCTTCGGTTGCCACCACCACCACCGCCGCCGGCGATGATTAATGCATTAGACTGTGATATACTACTAGTAAACACTCCACTATAGCCGCCACCTGCGCCTCCATATCGGTTATCACTATTGTTGATAGCATCTCTACCACCTCCGCCGTGGCCTTCGTCGCCAGCTGTGTAAGTATTACTAGCTGTTGTTTCGCCTACTACTATAACAAAACTGTCATTATTAGTGACAGTTTTTTTCCCAGACACATATCCACCACCACCGCCATTACCTGAACTAGAAGTAGCCCAGCCTCCGTAGCTAGCACCTGCTCCTCCTGCTCCCCAAATTAGGAACTCAATTTCAGTCCCAGTTGGAAGAGAATCAGCAACAAATGATCCTGAAGAAGTTCCGGTATCATAGGTGTGCGTAGTATATGTTACACCGTTTTCGGTGTAGGTACTTTTAGTACCACCTGTACCTGAATCAGGTACTAAAGTGCTAGGATTGCTTGGCCCAATAGTGAGTGCATAATTTGATACTGCGGTTGATGCTGGAGTTTTTCTACCAACTACAAGTCCTTGTGACGTACTATCAAGATTGTATCCTAAATTAAATCCTGTGTCGTTTTTATCTCGATAATAATAAGTACCATTAGGCATTGTGGTACTAGGATATACCCACCCTTCAAATGTAAAATCTCCTGCTCCTACAGCAAGATCTGCATGTTCAGCGGTTTCAACATAATGCCCAGTGGTTCCAGAAAAGTCTCCTCCCATTTGAGGATGATAAGGAGTTTTTGAACCAATTCCTTGTGTATTTGCATATGTTGTTCCAGTAAAGTCACTATCTTGATCTTTTAATACACTACCGTCCCAAAATTGAGGAGTTACTGTGTGGGTATTAGTTGATTTATCAGCAACTACACCAATATTTTCCAAGCCTGCTGTGTTTGATGCAAACCCAATTTTACTAATAGTATCACTATTCACTGCTGGAACAAATGTTGCCGCTGTTTTGTTAGATGAATCTATTCCAAAATTTGCCATTGTTATTAAAAAATCACCAGGTATTATATCAGGTACAGTTCTAACACCATCAGTTGATACAACTTTAATTCGATCACCATATCTTAGATGATGAGCAGTAGAATCTTTTGATAAACTTAGTGGTACAACCAGTGGAAGGGCCCTTCCGCTTACTATAATCTGTACTGGATCCCATCTTGTTTCCTTAAGATTAAGTAGTAATGAACTTACGCCCTGAATGTCAAAATTAAAACTTTGTACAACAGTATTAATACCATCATTTTGACCCATTTATAATATCCTTAAATTTATATTGTAACACTGGAAATAATCTGGCTAAACCCTGAATCTACAATTTTAATATTAACAGTAACGTCACCTGATGCTGATGTAGTTACAATTTTACTTTTAGTATCATCTGAAAATGTTATAGTTGAACCGTCAATAACCAAAGTCACATCAGTTGATACTCTAGCTCCGGTAGTATCTAATGTAGCCAGTGTAAAGTTTGAATTAAGTGTAGTACCTGTATAGTTATAGGTTGACGATGCTGGAACAATGTTAACTGTAACTGGAAGACTTGGTGTAATAAGATGTAAATCTGCAAAGTTAGAAGATATACCAGCAGTGGCTGCCCACATTCGGTCTTGCCTGTCACGTCCTATTGCCCATACTCTTAGTGGTAATTCAGTAGCAAGAGCAAATCCTGTTGCTGGAGTAAAACTATATAGATTAGTTTGATTTGACATTACTACTGCTAATAAAGTACGAGCATCGTTTAAAAACACTATATTCTTAGCTGTTGCTGGTACAGTGAATTTTGAATGATATAGTATTTTTTTAGGATCACTACCGTCAATTGTGAATGTAACAAAAGTTCTAGCATTATCATTGCCATCGTTTGCATCTGTTCTGCCTGTTACCACTCCTAATAACATATATCGTGTACTAGTTGCTGTCCAGAAAAATGTTTCGTTAAAACATATGCTGCTTTTAGCACTGTTGTACCACCCCCACTGTGACCCGGCAAAATTATTAAAATCTGCACTACTTGCATATGCAGCACTGTCAGCAGTGTTTCTTGGTGTTGTGTCAGAAAATCTAGTAACTGTATCGGTTGTTGTGTCCCATGTAAAATAATGAGGATAATAATTTTGGTTAGCATCAAAACTAGGAAGATAAAATGCTTTGGTTGTAGCTGGACTAGTATCATGAAATTTACTAGGAGTAAAGAAATGATTTGCAACAGTTGTGCCGGTGGTGGCGGATGTTCGGGCGCCGGAGTGGCCGCCGGCAGTGGTACCTATTGCGTTCCATTCATAAGTGAAACTTCCAGTATTGGTAGTAATATCATATTTGTAAATCTTATGCGTGTTGATATCAATGTCTTGGTGATCTTGCAGGAAAAATAGTGCTTTGTTATCAGACGACATTCCCATCCAGACGCCATGGAAATTGGTCTGAACTCCAACAGCGGAGTTCGTTGGCTGCGATGGGAGGCCAGTATTGAAGGGGAAGCCAGAGTTAGTAACAGCTTGAAACTTTGGGTATTCAATTTGCCAGGTTGGCGAATAGGTATAAACATATGATCCAATACCCACAAGAGTGTTTGTTGCAGTGTCTAAGTGATTATAGCGTCTAACAACTGGCCAGTTGTCACCTGGACCGGTTGAATAGAAACTCACCTCATAGCTACCTCCAGGTTTAGTATCGTATAATTCAGTTGCTCCTGGATTGTGCCAGAATTTTATATCATTCCAATTACTAGACATATTTCCGTGTTCCTGAGACATAATCTCTGTGTCTCCACCTCCGGTGAATAACCTTAATGTACTAGCTGGTTCATTTGGATCTATTGAATAAAACTGACCGCAATCAATATTATGAAGTCGATTATTTCCAGCTGTATTCTCTGAATGGTAAACATGTATTGTATCCTTGGTAAGCTGCAACATCGAACCATCGTGACCTACAAGGTCTACCGCATGCGCGGTGATATCAGCCGATAGCGTACCAGGGTATCCTTGTGGGTCAATATTACTACCGTCTGTATCAGTTGATAGGTATTTTCCAAACAACGGACTTAATGAAGTCATTTCGTGTGCATGAGTTTGTAAATAAATTGTAGCATTGCCTGGTCTTGGGTCTTCAAATACCATATGACCGTTAGTTCTGTTTGATTGTGCAATTTTTGGCATTATCCTATCTCTCCTGATCTTGCGTTGAACCATGCAACAGCATCATCTTCATCATTCCATGGACGATTAGTACCATCACCATTAGTGTGGTAAGGTTGTGTGATCATAAGTACTCTTACTTCAGGACTATCAAGCCCTGTTACTTGATAAATGTGAACCATGTTAGCATTCATAAATTCAATATCAAATACCTTTTCAATATCATTAGTGTCTGTTACTGTTATTCGTCGTGTCATTATATTCTCCGTTACTTCTATTTATGCAGTGTATATCAAAGTTACATACAAATCAGATGCAACTGACCCTGTAGTAATGTCAATGGTTATATAATCATTAGCTGATATTGACAATGATAACCCTGTTTGATAATAACTGTTTTGATTTCCTGGAATATTAAATCCGTTGATACTTGAACCATTTTTATTAACTTGTATACCTGTTGCACTAGTAGCTGAGTTTTTTAAATATCCTCTTATATCTGTGATGGTTCCGTCTGCATGTATGTATAATCTAGTAGTACCAACTGTTATCGCAGTGGTACCTTGGTAGTAATAGGTTTTTGCATATGTGGTGGCTCCACCACCACCGCCACCACCTGTTACAAATTCTAATGCAGTAGCACCTGAATTTACAGCAACAAATTTTCCTCCTTGTCCGGTGTAGCTTGTTGGAGTATCTGATTGTGAGATAAACGTAGTAAGCGCACCGGATATTCCTTGTGCTCCAACTGCTCCTTGGTTACCGGCTGGTCCTCTTACATTGCCAGCATTGATTGAAGTATTAGCTGTATCATCAAGTGATAGTATTAAATCGTCGCCGCTGATAGTTGCGCCGTCAATTGAATCGCCTTGAGGGCCTTGAGGGCCAGCTGCGCCAGTTGCTCCAGTTGCGCCAGTTGCGCCTGTTGCGCCTGTTGCTCCAGTAGCGCCGTCTGTGCCGTCTGTGCCGTCTGTGCCGTCAGCTCCATCAGCACCGTCTGCTCCAGCTGATCCAGTATATCCTGCTGGTGCAGGAACATAGTCCCAACGACTGGCGGCGGCATTCCATGTATATTTTAGGCTAGTTGTTGGTTCAAATACCTGGCCATCAGTTGTTGGTGTTGGAAAATTAAGTGCCATTAAGTAACATCCTCTGTATATACCCATCCTTGCGTTGCATTGTAATATACTAATGCAAGTGATGCCCGGGCGGTACTAATAGTTATATTCGAAGCAGCACCTGCAATATTGTGTCCATTCCTATTAACTGTAATATTATTAGTGGCTGCATTGCCGCCGGCGTCTACTAATTTAAATTCTTGTCCTTCAACGGCACTTGCTGGCAATGATATCTCAACAGCATTACTTGCTGTATCAACTAGATAACCTTGGCCAAAGGCGGCATCACGATCATTAGTTACCACAGTCCATGATGTTGCTCCAGCACCATGACTTGGCGGAAGAGTAGGTTTAGGTTGAACCCATTGGCTGCTATCTACATCTACATAATACACAAATAATGTCATTAAAGTTGAATCTAGCCATAACTCGCCATTAACCGGCGATGCTGGTGCATTGTCACTAATAGTTAAACTAGCAGTACCAGATGATACCACACCAGTAAGATTACTGCCATCACCAAAATAAGTAGTTGCATTAACATAACCTGTTGTGTATATGTTGTTTTGTCCAGTTACATCGCCTTGTACTACAAGGTTATTTTTAACCTGTATATCACTACTGTCGCTGCTAGCAATATCATTGGTTAATAGTTTTGCTGTATCTGTTGTACCACTTACGGTAACATTTCCACCAACTGTGACATCTTCAGTTACTCTTATAGAATTTCTTACAATTAAATCATTTTCAACATTTATATCTGATTGTACTGTTAATCCTACGTCAATTAATAATGCAGAACTATCACCTGTTGACAACATTGGAACATTTAAAGTTTTATTAAAGTTCCACGCATCATCAACACTAGAATAAAGCAAGCTTGGACGTATTGCAGGACCGTCTAGTATAATGCCAGCGCCGCTGGTTGCAGCAGCATTAGGCGAATCTTTTGCTATTTCAACTAACTTATCAGTTACAGTAAGATTAACTGTATCAACTGTGGTACGTGATCCGTTAACAGTAAGATTGCCTTGTATAGTAACATCATTATTTACAATCAAGTCGTTTTCAACAGTTAGGTCACTGTTTGTTATAACAGAAGGTATAATAGTAATTGCAGAACTGTCATCAGAGTCGATAGTTCCAGAAATTTCCAAATTTCCATATACTAACAGCCCAGTATCAAATGTAATCATACTACTTTCAGTACTAGATATACTTTCAGTTTTTAAATAAGGTATTGTTGCGGTATCATGTAAGGTAGTATTACCAGTAACTGAAAGATTAGCTAGTATAGTATCGCCAGTGACTACAAAATCGTTTACACGTAATGCGTTTTCAACTGTTAAATCGCTTTCAGCTATAACGTTTTGTACAATACGTATATCGCTACTGTCAGAGGTAGTCATTGTGCTGCCAGTAAAAGAAAATGCTCCAGTATCTCCGCCTACACTGCCCCAACTTCTTGTTCCATCACGATTACTAATAACACCATAGCCGTCAACTTCTGGTACTCCGAGGTCGGGTTCAGCATTAGACAAGTCTAAAAAAGTATAACGATTTGGATCGAGATCCAACCCGGTAGATTTTTTGACCTTTCCACTTATAAGTCTTGCACTATTCATTCGTTGTTTCCAGTAAGCTTAATATAAGATTTAAACTGCTGTTTACACTTGCCTTTGCCTTTACTGAAGATCCTTGTTCTAAAACTAGTTTACCTGTGGTTGCCTCTGCTGCATCATTTGGTGGTATTTGATACTCTTTAAGCATGGTATAGTCAATACTGTTTTTTCTTAATACAAACGTGATACTTGCTCTATTTGAATTTTTTACTGTTCCTGTTACTGATGCCGAAGCTTTAGTTGGATCTGTAGCATCAACATTTGCATATGTAAAAGTAGTAGTTGAAGGTACACTAGCAATAGTAACTGTGCCATTATAAGTAGCGTCAGATATATTAACCACAACTGTGTTTCCTATTTGTAATGTGTGTGTTGCTGATGTTGTAATTGTAGCAACATCACGTGTTCTTTCAGCTGTGTTAACATTATCAATTTCATTCGCAATATTAGTAACCTGCGCCCCTAAGATAATTCCACTATATCCAGTTGGCGCTGTATATATAGTTTGTTCTGCTGTAGTTAGTTCGACTACCTTTGTCCTAAAAATATTTAGAGGGGTTGCGTCAGCCATTTTAATCTCCTATAGCCAAGATATACGGTGTTAACCGTGCGAAGAGGCTCTTGGTAAACGTTCTTCCTTCAATTGTGCCGGTGTTTCTATTTATAACAAAGTCGTTACCAATTCTAAAATCTCCATCTTGATCAGTACCAGTGTAATATACTTTACCTTGATTAACTTCAACAACTTGATTTTCAGTTATAGGAACGCCGCCAAGGCTTGGTAGAGCTGTGTTAATATTGGTCCCGGCTCCTACCCATTCAAACGTATGACCACTTGCTGTAATCAAACTATACTGATGAAAAGTAACATTAGTATTATCTAGTACTGGTCCGGCTATTGTTTCTTCTAATGTAACTGTACTACGGTAAGCATTTTTTACTAGATTTATGACAATATCAAACAATCCATTGACTGTAGTTTGTTCAGCACTAGTAGCTGCTGTACCAATAGTTTGCGATTCACTGTTACCAGTTTGTTTTGTAACACTTGTATTTACAATACACTGACTAGCAACACTTTTTACATGTTCGTATACTCCTGAGGTAATAAGCCTTTGAGCTGTTGGAATAACCAAATATCCTCCTGAATAATATTCATCAGCTGCATCAGCTGTTTCGGTGTTGCCGCCATATGATAAATCATATGTTATAGCATCAATAATAAATCTTAAATCGCTTTTGCATTTTGTACTATTGTATGAAAAATTAACATAATTATCATTGATATGTGTAATAGTACTTGATTGTATTGTAGTTTTAGCACCTAATAATGCATTAGCACCATCTTGATATACTTGTGTTGCCCATGTTATAACCGGTGCTGATGCCGAGATGCTATTGTCGGTCAGCGCAGTTGAAAATTCTGATTTTGTTCCAGCAGCTACAGCAAATTTAATAATATCGATTAACACGCCTAGTTCTGTTACTTCTGTATTAGTAGCTGGTTCTCCAGATATATCTTGTCCAGTGAATGTTTCTAATATCACACTACTTAAAATTGTGCCTAGTTCGTTAAATGCATTTTGACTTGGCGTTCGCTGTGCGTTTGGTAATGTTTGGTTATCACTGCCGTCAAAATACGATAATGCAACTATCCGAGTTGCATAGTTACCACCATATTGCAAATCATAACTTAATCCATCAATTGCATATCCTAAGTCTCTACGACACGTAGTTTCATTATAAGAATAAGGAGATGGGTAAGTAGTATTAATATAATCTATTACTTTTCCTATAACAAACGCTTTGTTGTTTTGTATTTGTTTTCTTGCATTAGTTTTTACATCTTTGTTTGTGTGTCTTACAGTTCCGGTGTCGGCTGCACTAGCACTATCATTATCAGTCATTACATATGTAAATTTAGTAGTTGATAGCACAGACTGAATTGTAAAAGTACCATCATAAGTTGGATCTGTAGCAGTTATTGCCACAATGTCTCCTGTGGTTAATCCATGTGCTGCTAATGTAGTAATTGTAGCCACATTACTAGTTCTTACAACATTAGTGATAGTATCAATATCACTTGGATCTGACCAAGTTATTGCATTTGCAGAGGATTTTCCATTTTGTAATACATCAACTACCTCGTCCCAACTTATGGTATTTCGATATAGTACTGTGTATTCTGCTGAAGTAGCAGCTGAAATTGTGGTTTTTGCCAAGTCTCTAGCAAATTCAAATGCTCCAACTGTTTGTGGTACTTGATTATTTAGTAACGCAGAATTATATGCACGTTGATATGATAAACCTAAATAGACACTATTAAAATTAGTTCCTAGTGCAATGTCATAATAAATTCCATCAATAATTAATCCTAAATCACGACTACACTTTGTATTATTATAAGTAAAGTTATCATAAGTGTTAGTTATGTATGCAATACCATCCTCAACTAAAAATTCTTTATTAGCTATTAATGTTGCTTTTGCATTTGAAACGTCGGTTGAAACGCCAGTTGGATCTGGAATGCTTAATGCAGGCAGACCTGTTAATCCGTTTGAAAGTGCATCTGTTATTATGTTTATATTGGCGTTGGCAATAACATTTACATTACTATCACCTGGCACTGCTGCTATTAATTCTGCTTGGGCAAATTTAATAGCAGCAATAGTTTCAACTAGTTGGTCTGAAGTAACGGTTGCTGCTGATGCCCTATAGTAAGACTGAGCAGCTGACCTAGTTTGATAATTTGTTCCAAAAACCATATCGTCGGCGACTGATTCGAGAATAATTTTTAAGTCTCTGGTACATTTAAATTGATCGTATACTAACCCAGTGTACTCAGTATCAAGATACGTAGTTACTGCGGTTTGTAAAGTTGATTTTGCATTAACTAGTGCAAGTCTAGCTGTTTGATATTCAGTTGCCGACCATGCAACTGAAGGATAAACTACAGCAGGAATATTTGCGTCACTATTTTCTCTAATAGCATTTTCAACAATTGCACACAAGCCTGATAATTCATCAACTTCAGTTGATGATGCTAGAGTTCCATCTGTGTTTTGTGAAATACCATATACAACTCCGTCTACTGCTGTTTTTACTACGTCAGCTTCAATAACACAATCGCCAACTACTTGTCCTAATCTGTTAAAAGCTGCTGCTGTTGCCAATATTTCATCATTGCCAATTTGAATATCGCCAATAGTTGAATCATTAAAGTTTTTAAAATAAGATCTAGCAACTTGTACACTGGCGCTATTACCTCCATACATAATATCATAGCATAATCCATCAACAATATAACCAACATCTCTTGAACACTTTGCTGAATCATATGTTGCTGATGCAGCTAAAGTTGGAAAATTTGCATCAACAAAAGCAACAATTTCTCTTTGTATGAATGCTTTATTTGCTACTAATTGGTCTTTAGCTTCAACTGCATTTGTAGTTGGAAGTGTACTTGGTGTTGGAAATACCAAGTTATCTGCACTAGTCAAGCCGTTTACTAATATATCATTAATTTCGTTAAATCCGTTAGTTATTCTAGTTGTTGGATTTGTAACTCCATTGATTCCGGTTAACGCTAATGCTTGAGTTTTTAAATATTTTATAGCAGCTGATGATTGTGCAACAGTGTTTGCTGGAATAGCAGCAGCACGTTGGTAAGATTTTCCAGCGGTTACCGAATTGTAATTAGTTCCAAATAACATATCGTATGCTACTGCATCAATCATATACCCAACATCTCTTTCGCATGTTGCCTGATCGTATGGATTTAATCTAGCATAAAATTCATTAAGGTGATCGATAGTATCAACTAGTATTGTTGATATTGCATCGTATATATTTGATCGTGATGTTATTTTTGCTGATGCTTGCGAACTAAAATTTGGTGCAACAATTGTAGTATTTCCACTAGTAAAACTTGTTGAACTGTTTACAGTATAATATGTAGGGTCTCCTTCAAATTTTACAGCATCACCAACACTTGGTTTTGTTACAAGATTGTCCATTATAAATGTATTAGTAGCTGATACTGTATTAACTGTTTTAGCTGAATATTTTTCTGCTCCTACTCCGTCGGCTTTTAATGCAAAAGTTCCAAAACTAGAGTTTGCATTAGTAATTGAACAAAATCCTCCACTTTCGCAAAGAAATCCAGTTTCGCAACAGATTGTAAAAACAGAAACAAGCTGTGTATTGCCTCCATTTTTCATATGTATGCCAATACCGCCTTGATTGTATTGTGTAAATGCATCAACAACCATACTTCGTAATCCAGTTACATAAGCACCATCAACTCTCATTCCTGTTCCAGTAGTTGTCATCGAGGTGGCATTTTGTACATACGGGCTTGTAGTAATTGCGCCGGCGCTGCCGTCAGGATTAAACGAAACCGCAGCCGAAGGTGCAACATGATCCTTAAATGTAACTTGACCGACATATGATCCATTGTTTACATAAAATACATCAGCTGATCTAGTTTTTGGTCTAATAGTAACTGTTCTAAGACTATCGCCAAGTATAGCAACATTTTCAGGAATGACCATAGGATTAATTTCTGTATAGTCACCACTCTTTATAAAAACAGTTGTACCAGGAGTTGCTATAGCAAGAGCACCTTTAATAGTTAGTTTAGATTGACCAATTGATGTTCCAACATTAGTATCTCTACCACTTTTACTAACATATAAAACGTTATTAACAACTTGTTGACCAATTGATCCTGTATATCCTGTTGGACCTTCGGTTCCCCGAAGTCCTCCATAATCTAGATTATTCCAAGTATCGGTACCATTGCCTATTTTAAATAATTTTGTGTTTGTTTCAATTCCCATTTCGCCATCTGCAAGCGTAGGATTAACTGAACTCCACTCAGACGCGGTGCCTCTTCTGAACTGAATTTGAACTACCATTATTCACCTTACTAAAACTTTTTAGTATTTATGTCAATATGACCCATGAGCGGTTTTCCTTGATTATAAATATTTGCTGTTAAATAAAATGAAAGATAATTAATGGCTTATGATTTTAAAACTAATGGATTAGTAAAATATGCTATAAAAAAAGGAGGTTCAATAAAACCATTAATAGTTGATTCAACTCTTACAGGCGGTACAGGACTAATGAATCCTAGCGTATTTGTTGACGACGACAAAAGTATATACTGTATAATTCGAAATACCAACTATATATTAAATCACAGTGAACATGCAGTATATCATCAAAAGTACGGACCGTTACAATATCTTCATCCCGAAGGCGATCAAACTTTAAGAACAATTAATTATATTGCAAAACTTAATCCAGATCTTGATATAGAGTACTGTCACAAAATTGATACTTCACGATTTGATAAGAAACCAATATGGGAATTTCATGGTAATGAAGATGCTCGGCTGTTTAAATGGAATAAAAAATATTACATGTGCGGTGTAAGGAGAGATGATAACACTACTGGAATTGGACGTATGGAATTAAGTGAAATTAAATTTGATAAAGAATCGGCCAATGAAGTTAAGAGATATAAAATACCAGCACCAAATGAAAAAGATAATCCTTATTGTGAAAAAAATTGGATGCCTGTGTTAGATAAACCGTACCATTGGATCAAATGGACTGACCCAACTGAACTAGTAAATTATAATAAAAAAACTAAAAAAACTAAAATTATAAAATCAGCAGAACACATATTTTCAACTGACAACAATTTTAATTTTCGCGGTGGCGGACAAGTTTTACAGTTAAGCGACGGGTGTTGGCTTGCTCTAACTCACGAAACAGAATTATGGAATGATCAATTACAACGAAAAAACGGGCATTATTATCATAGATTTTTATTGTGGGATAAAGAATGGAATTTAATCAAAACAGGACAGCAATTTAATTTTCTAACAGGTCTTATTGAATTTGCTGTAGGAATTGCAATACACGATTCTAACTTGTTAATTTCTTTTGGGTTTCAAGACAACGCTGCATATATTTTATCAATGCCGCTTGAATGTTTAAATGAATTATTTAAAAGAGATAACATATGAATGTAGAAACAATAAAAGAATTACTATCATTGTTGCCAGTAAGTAACAAGGTCGGTAACTGGGGATGCGGTAACGGATCATATCTGTCAGTTGCTTCTGAACTATGGAATTCGGAATGTAAAGGGTTTGATATAGATCAAAAAAATATTAATCAATATATCGGACCAGACCATAGTTATCATATAATTGACTTTAATAAAGAAATTCCTATATGGAATTGTGATTTAGCAATTTGTGTAAGCACGATTCATCATTTAAAAGACGATATTGGAAAATTATTAATCAAGGGTCTTTGTGAATCATCGCCGGTGGTATTGTTTAGTTCTGCAATTCCTAACATAGATAATAATTTTGAAAATGCACAGTGGCAATCATATTGGCAAAATGAGTTTTCTAAATATGGGTTTCATGCATACGAAATTAAAGATATGTTTACCCATAATCAAAAAATTCCATTAGAGTTTCATCAAAGTTTAGTACTATATAGTAATCAAGATTTAGGAAAAAAAGTTCGTTACATTAATTTAAATTTAGAAAATACTTTGCAAAATCCTGGTATAACACAACTTGAACACTATATTGATAATACTCATAGCGATCTAAACAACTTTTGGCTAGGATACGACTATGAAAATAACAAACAACCAGCTGCTGCATATTCTTTTTATCTTCGTGCAGCTGAGCGTACTACTAATAAGAATTTAGCATATGAATGTTTAATACGCATGTCCTTTTGTTTAAGGACTGTTGAAAATCGTAACGAGTCACGTTATGAAAAACTATTACAGGCAATTTCAACAATTCCAGACAGACCTGAAGCTTATTATTTTTTGTGTTGTTTCTTTGAACAAGGTCAGAAATGGATTGATATTGAAAAAAATTCTAATATTGGATTACATTTTTTACGTAATCGCCAACGAACTCTTACTGACCTTGATTATAAAATATATGGACTGCGATTTCAAAAAGGATTAGCTTATTATTGGGCTGGTTGCATTGATCAATCTGATAAAATTATGAAAGAATTAAACGAAATTGAAAATCTAGATGAAAGTTTAAAAACACCAGTTCAAAATAATATTCAATTTATAAAAGATTTACCTCGTGTGCGTGAGTTTTGGCAATGGAGACATACTCCTAAAGTTTCATTCTAGGTCACGCCGCCGCAATCAAAACTAGTAATTCCTCCGTATGCCGAATTAGCAAGTCCTCCATCAAGATTAGGAGAGCCACCACCCCCGCCACCGCCGCCACCAGTGCTAGCAATAGTTAATTGTTTTGGATTAGCACTAGCATCAGTTGTTAGTGTAATATTAGATCCAGCTACAAGATTTAAAGTGTCTAACCCAATAGCAACTAAATCAGTTTGTCCTGCAACCTGTATAGTTTTAAAGGTTGAGTTCATTCCAACCTTAACAGCATTAGATCCTAAGTCTGTAACATCAAACCCAGAATCAGTATCAAATCTAAGTGTTGTTACTCCTGTTTGAATATCTGAAATTGTTCCAGCTGAATTAATTTCACTTACAGTAATAGATGATCCTGATCCAGTGTTGCCAGTTGTACCTTGTGGACCTCTTACATTACCAGCATTAACATCAGATACTGTTGCATCATCGAATTCAAGTATTAATTCGTCATTAACAATACTAGCTGCATTAACAGCTGGTCCTTGCGAACCTGTGTATCCTCTTGGACCTTGGTCGCCGGTAAATCCAGTTGGACCTGTTGGACCTGTGGCGCCGATAGATCCATCATAGCCAGTTGAACCGTCGTATCCTACTCCGGCAAATGCACCACTAGGACCAACTGAACCACCATAACCTCGTATATTATTTACAGTAAAACTTGTGTTATCTGTTAATGTAAACACAGCATCTAGCCCGGTCATTTGGGCGCCGTTAACTTTATGTCCTTGAGCTCCTTGAGTACCTTGTGTTCCTACAGAACCTTGAGTACCAACATATCCTTGGACACCTTGGACACCGATTGACCCTAAATAACCTCTAAATCCTTGAGCACCTTCAGCACCTGTAAGTCCTCTAACGCCCTGCGAGCCGTCATATCCTCTTACACCTGTTACAACAAATGTCGATGCGTCTTCAAGTGTGAATGTAATGTCGTCGCCAGTTGAGTCAATTGATCCTGACGTAATTTTTGCACCTATTGAACCAGCATATCCTCTTGAGTCAAGTAAAGTAACTGTTGAACTGTCAGACATTGTAAACACAGTATTAGTACCTGACATTGCAGCTGAAGTAATTTTACTTCCTTGAGCTCCTTGAGAACCTTGGTAGCCACGTGCATTAGCTACACTAAATGTGGTTACACCGTCAGTTGATGTGAATGTCATAGTTGAGCTGTCAATTGGCATACTAGCTGATGCAAGTTGATGTCCTTGAACACCTTGATCACCTTGTGGTCCAATTTCGCCTTGTTCGCCTATTGATCCATCATAGCCAGTTGACCCGTCATAGCCAGTTGGTCCTCTTGCATTACCAGCGTTGAGTGTAGTACTAACTGGATCATTGAGAGTAAACACTAGATCAAATGTGTTAGGATCAATTGCAGCATTATTGACATACCAACCTCTTGATCCACTAAATCCAACATCGCCTTTGTTACCGCTTACTACGAAAGTTACAGTGATATCTGCATTGTTTACAAATCCACCAATAGAGCCTGATTGATATCCAACGTCTAGCTCAAAATATCCTGTTTCTTCTGATCCGCCTGTTATTTGATACAGCATAAAATTAGCATTGTTTAACGCTTCAGTTAATCTTACATAACCTTTGATAGCACTTGTATTGTTGGTGATTGTTCTTACAAAATTTTGAATATCTGTTGAATCTACATCTTGATCATCAATATAAAACTTATTAGCACTAACAGTTGTGGCAGTATCTGCTTGAATTTTTCCTGTTCCAGGATCAGTGCCACTATTAGCACCAGTAAGGAATTGGAACGAAAATGCAGCGCCGCCAAACGTACCTGTTGGTCCTTGAGCTCCAATTGATCCATCATAGCCGGTTGAGCCGTAATAACCAATTGGACCTTGGTCACCAATTGATCCATCATAACCAACAGGTCCTTGTGAACCTGTGTATCCTAGCTGACCAATATCATGTACTCTAAATTCGCCTGCCATAGCACTATGATTACCACATTGGTAATATAAAGTGTTAGGTGCGTTGTATGGCACAGTCCAAATTATTGTGCCGCTATCAGTTCCATTATTGGTTACACCAGTATTGTATGCATTTCCTGAGCCGCCAACATTAGTAGCAGTTTTTATATAAAACGGATGACCTGATGCATTGATATTAAAATGGTATGTGTGTCCTCTAGCAATAGTTCTAGTAGGATTATTCTGACCTAGTATAACAAATGCACTACTTCCATTGTTTGTTACAGAATAAGACGAATGACCAACAAGACCAGTAGTTCCTTGTGTTCCTTGTACACCTTTGGTGTTGGATACTGTAACATCTACTCCTTCAGTGTCAGTAAATATTGTATCATTACCTGATTGGTTTGCTGAAACTAATTTATGTCCTCTAAGCCCTTGTATACCTTGAGCACCAATTGATCCATTATATCCAACAAAACCTCGAGGTCCAGTTGCGCCAGTTGCGCCAGTACTACCATCTATACCATCTACGCCGGCATTACCTACGTCACCTTGAATACCAACCCAACCCTGAACACCTTGCGCACCTTTTGATCCGTCGTATCCTCGAGGTCCAGTAGGACCTAAGTTACCTACGGATCCCCTTGACCCAACAAATCCAGTTGAGCCTCGATAACCTCTAAATCCAATTGGACCTTGGTCACCAATAGATCCAGCGTATCCAATTTCGCCTTGAGGACCAATTACAGGACCAACATCAATTGATGTGTTTGCAGCGTCATTAAGAGAAAGTATTAATTGGCTATTAATAACTGATGCACCGTCAAACCCGATGCCAGTAAACCCTTGAGCTCCGTCAACTCCGTCAACTCCGTCTGCACCAGTTGAACCAAGAAATCCACGTGAACCAGTATATCCTTTGTCAACAGCCGCGCCATCCTGTCCCTGTATTCCTGTATCTCCTGTAGTACCTTGTAATCCAGTTGAGCCTCGACTGCCTCCGTAACCTCTTATATCATTGACTACAAATGTCGTTCCATCAGTTAAAGTAAACGTAGCATCAGTTCCATTAGCATTCATTGCAACACTGCTAAGATTGGCACCTATTGAACCATCATAACCAGTTGCACCTATTGATCCAACAAAGCCCTGTGATCCAACAAAGCCCTGTGATCCAGCATAACCTCTTGATCCAACAAAGCCCTGCGAACCATTATAACCTTGTGAACCATTAAATCCGTTGATTCCATCAGTTCCATTGATGCCTGATGTACCTTGTGAGCCCGTGTAACCTTTTGCATTTTCAATTGTAAACTCAGTGTTATCTGAATTAACAAATTTAATATCAATGCTGTCAACAAATTCAGCACTAACAACTCGGGCGCCAGCAACACCCTGTGATCCTGTGTATCCTTGTATACCTTGAGCACCAATTGATCCACCGTATCCTTTCCCAGCATATCCTCCAAAAAATCCTTGTACACCAGTTTCGCCTGTAGCACCTTGTGATCCAACAAAGCCTTGTGATCCGGCATATCCTCTTGCATTGGTTACAGTAAATGTTGTTACAGTATCAGTTGAAGTAAATGTAATATCACTACTGCTTGCATCCATTGTAGCAGATGCAATTTGATGACCTTGTGCACCTTGTGATCCAACAAAGCCTTGTGATCCAGCATATCCTCTAGTTCCACTTACAACAAATGTATTGCCGTCACTATCTGTAAAAGTAGTATCATCAGTATTAACATCAGTTGCGCCACTTACTATTTTACTTCCTTGTAAGCCTTGGACACCAACTGGACCAATTGCGCCTTGTGATCCAACAAAGCCTTGTGATCCAGCAAACCCAATTGGTCCAATTGCACCTTGTGATCCAACAAAGCCTTGTGATCCAACAAAGCCTTGTGAACCAGTATAGCCAATGTCTCCTTGTGGTCCAATTGCACCTTGTGAACCAACAAAGCCTTGTGATCCAACAAAGCCCTGAGATCCGTAAAATCCTATAGGACCCCTTATACCTTGAGTGCCGTCTGTACCTTGGGTACCAGTTGATCCATCGTAGCCAGTTTCACCAATTGATCCGGTAAATCCTCTTGCACCTGTTACAACAAATGTAGTTCCATCAGTATTAGTAAATGTAATATCATCGCCAGTTGCTTCAATTGCTGCCGACGAAACTCTAGCACCAGTTGATCCATCGTAGCCAGTTGATCCATCATAACCAGTTGAACCATCGTAGCCAGTTGCACCTATTGAACCATCATAACCAGTTGATCCATCGTAGCCAGTTGATCCATCATAACCAGTTGATCCATCGTAGCCAGTTGATCCATCGTAGCCAGTTGATCCATCATAACCTCTTACATCAGTTACAGTAAATGTAGTACCATCTGTGTTGGTGAATACAGCATCCATGCCTGACATAGCAGCTGATGCTACTTGGTGTCCTTGTAATCCTTGTGTTCCTTGTGGTCCTGTTGTTCCTTGTGGTCCTGCTTCAGATGTTACAATTGAATTACCCATTGCTGCGTGAATACCACACACGTAATATAGTGTTGCTGGTGCGTCATAAGGAACTTCAAAAATAACTGTGCCAGTTTGATTTCCATTACCAGTAACTCCAGTTGTATACTGATCACCAGTGCCGGTTGTGTTAGCAGTTTTAATGTAAAAAGGGTGACCCGACACATTAAGATTAAATTGATATCTAAATCCTCGTATCAAATGAAGTGATGGTTTGTTTGTTCCATCAACTATATAAACACCAGATGCTGCACTAACTGTAAACTCACGTGTACCTTCAGGTCCTTGCGCACCAATTGATCCAACATAGCCTCTAGTTCCACTTACAACAAATGTATCGCCTGCACTGTCTGTAAAAGTAGTATCATCAGTATTAGAATCAGTTGTGCCACTTACTATCTTACTTCCTTGCGCACCAGTGGCTCCTTGTGATCCTCCATAACCACGTGCATCAGTTACAGTAAATGTAGTACCATCTGTGTTGGTGAATACAGCATCCATGCCTGACATAGCAGCTGATGCTACTTGGTGTCCTTGAGCACCTTGTGTTCCAGTTGTTCCTTGTATACCTTGAGGTCCTGCTTCCGATATTGTCACAGTACCAATCATATTGGAATGTTGACCACATTGATAATATAGTGTATCTGGAGCATCTACTGGAACATTAAAAACTAATATGTCGCCTTGCCCGGCACGTGAATTAGTAATTCCTGATGTATACTCATCGTTGTACTGGAATGAAGACCAATTGTTATTTGTAGTAGCAAAGTAAAATGGATGCCCTGATGTGTTAATTTCAAATGTATATCTAAATCCACGTAGTAAATGTAAAGATGGGTTATTAGTTGATACGCCATCAAATCTATAAGCTCCAGTTACGCTATTAACTACATAATTTCTTGAACCTTCATGTCCTTGTATGCCTTGTATACCTTGAGCACCAATCGATCCATCGTAGCCAGTTGATCCAACAAACCCTTGCGAACCGCGGAAACCTTGAGTACCCATATACCCCTGAGAGCCTTGGGCACCGATTGAACCATTATAACCTTGTGAACCATTGTAACCCTGTGATCCGGCATAACCTCTTGCATCAGTTACAACAAATGTAATACCATCGGAGTTAGTGAATACAACATTTTCACCTGACATAGCAGCTGATGTTACTTTATGTCCTCGAAGACCCTGAATACCTTGTGGTCCTACAGAACCCTGTGTACCATTATACCCCTGAGTACCAACATAGCCTTGGGCACCTTGTGAGCCGACAAAGCCTTGTGAACCAGCGTAACCTCTTGCATTGGTTACAGTAAAAGAACTTATTCCGTCAGTTGACGTAAACAGAAGATTTGACGTTCCAGTAACAAATGTAGCCGATCCAACTTGATGACCTTGAGTACCTTGTGTACCAGCTGGTCCTGCTGGCCCATCAGGTCCGTCAGCACCTATCGAACCTGCATAACCTCGAATTCCTTGTGATCCTTGGTAGCCTCGTAGCCCAGCAACAGTAAATGTTGAATCATCTGTATTGGTAAACTCAACATCATTACTAGTTGCATCAATTTGTCCTGAAGCAATTCGATGACCTTGTACACCTTGAAATCCTTGAGATCCTCGTGAATTTGAAACAATAAAGAATGTATTGTCACTATTAATAAATGCAGTATTGTTACCTTGCATACTGCCACTGACAATTTTAGTTCCTTGCGCACCAATGGATCCTTGTGCTCCTTCCCAGCCTTGAAGACCTTGAGTACCTTGAGTACCTTGAGGCCCGTCATCACCTTTTCCGGCATAGTTTCCTGGAACACCTTGGTCTCCAGTAAATCCTTGAGCACCTTGTGTACCATCGACTCCGTCAAACCCCGTATCACCAGCAGGTCCTTGATAACCTCTTGGACCTCTTTCACCAGTGGCGCCAGTATCACCGGTATTGCCGTCATTACCTTGGGCACCAGTTGCACCAATATTACCTTGTGGACCAGTTGTACCTGTAGCACCTTGTGAACCTCGATACCCACGTGCATCAGTTACTTCAAATGTTGTTGTTCCATCACTTAAAGTAAACGTCATAGTAGAGCTGTCAATTGGCATACTAGCTGATTGTACGTAGAATCCTTGTGGTCCTAAATCACCTTGTATACCCTGGGCGCCATCAGGATCTCTAAATGTCAGTGTACCTGGTGTTTGTGTATTAACTGATGAACTATCATTTTCATAAATTACATAATCATTTGTCGTATTAATTGGAACATCGTATACTACTATACTTCCAAATACTCCGGTTGAATGTGTTGCTGGATTAACACCAGTAACTGATGTAGTAGTATTGGCAGCTTCTGCTCTAATAGATAGAGGATTTGATGCAGTTATTGCAGTTAAATCAAAATAATAGCGGTTGCCCTTGACTAGTTTAATTGTAGGATTATTACCTGTGTACCCTGCAACATTATATGCTGATCCATTTTCAGTAAATGTAAGAGTAATTCCTCCAGCACTTCCAGTATAACCAATAACACCTTGTGAACCAGTAAATCCTACTGATCCATCATATCCTTTGCTGGCGGATGCACCATCTGTACCTTGGATACCAGTTGATCCATCGTAGCCAGTTGCACCTATTGATCCATCGTAGCCAGTTGCACCTATTGATCCATCGTAGCCAGTTGCACCTATTGATCCATCGTAGCCAGTTGCACCTATTGATCCCTGTGAACCAACAAATCCTTGTGATCCACCATATCCTCGTGATCCAACAAAACCTTGCGATCCTTGATATCCATCATCGCCTATTGATCCAGCATAGCCAACTGATCCAACAAAACCTTGTGATCCATTATAGCCAGTTGCACCTATTGGGCCTGTGCCGCCTGCTTGTCCAATAGGACCTTGAATACCTTTTATGTTATCTAATTGAAATGTTGAATTATCACTTAATGTAAAAGTAGCATCATCTGTATCGACAATCATTTGTGCAGAAACTATTCGACTTCCTTGTACACCTTGCGATCCATCGTAGCCTTTTACACCAGTTACAGTAAATGTCGAGCCATCACTATTAGTAAATGTTGCGTCTTCGCCTGACATAGCAGCTGATACAACTGTTGCACCAGCTGATCCATCGTAGCCAGTTGATCCATCGTAGCCAGTTGATCCATCATAGCCAGCTGATCCAACAAAACCTTGTGAACCAGTATACCCTCTGTCAACAGCTGCCCCGTCGGTACCTTGTGATCCTGTGAATCCTTTTGCATCAGCTACTACAACTTGAGTTGTTCCGTCACTGGATGTAAATGTAACATCACCAGTGGTGTTATCCATAGTAGCTGATGTTAATTGATGACCCTGTGATCCCTGTGTGCCTTGTGTTCCGGTTGGACCAATAGAACCTTGGGCACCATCACTACCTTGTATACCTATAAAGCCTTGAATTCCAGTATCGCCTGTTTCGCCTTGTGCGCCAGTATATCCTCGTGGGCCTCGTCCGCCTGCGCCGGCCTCGGCTACATATGCAGATAATGTAAACTGTCCATTCAATACAGTTCCGCCTGCGTCTGTAATAGTTACACTGTAAATTACAGTTTCAAATGTGCCTGTGCTAAGACCCACAATTGATCCTGTTGTGGTATTAAAACTTATTCCGTCTGGAAATGTTGTTGGATCAACTGCAAAGGATTTAGGATCAATACCGCCTGTGGTTACCACTGCTACTTGATCTATAGAATTTACTTCATCTAATTCAAATGGTTGGTTGTCTGTAACTATAGTAAACGGCTGCACTGCTTCGCCGAGTACCTTTATCTTAAAGTCTGCTGTGGCAGTTGAAATTCCATCTGTTACTGATACAGTATGAGTAGTAAACAACCCATTACTATCATTTACTGCCATACCTGATACAGTACCTGAACCAGCGTCAAATTGTAAAGCACTTGGTAAAGCTGGACTAACAGAATATGTTAATCCTCCAGATCCTCCAGATGCTGTAACTGGTTTGAAGTTAGCAGTTTCTAATTTTATTATGGTTGTTTCGGCAGTAGTTACAACAATATCAATTGTTGCAACAGAAAATACTAAATTAAAACTACCAGTTACTGATCCTACTAAATCTTCAACTTTTATAACTATAGCCGATGTACCAGTTGCTGTACCAGGAGCTACTGTTCCACTGAGTTGACCTGTTGCAGGATCAAGAGTTACACCGTCGGGTAAAGGATCACTGCTTGCATCAAGTGAAAATACATGTTCGCCTTCGCCGTCGGCTGCTACAACCGGAGTAATATTTAACGCTGCTCCAACTGTAACATCAAAACTAGCTGTTGGAATAGTTACTGAAAGTGCTGCTGGAACAACTACTGTTAGATCAAACGTGCCAGTTGCTGTTCTTCCAAAGTTATCTGTAACAGTAAGAGTATGTGTAGTAGACGCTGCTGCTACAGTTGCCTTTCCACTTAGTACACCAGTGTTACTCAATAGTAATCCATTTGGCAACGCAGGAGAAACTCCAAGTGTACGCGGTTCAAGTCCTCCTGCTGAAGTAGCAATTGCACTAGAATTTGACACAGATGTATTTCTTGATTCTTCAACTGTGGCTCTATTTATAGTCAATGTTAGTGCAGGATCATCAGTTACTAGTGTAAACGTAACTGAATCTTCCTGTGGTATTGTAAATGAATCTGTTACTTTAATAGTGTAGGATGCAGCCGGTGGTGTTGGTGTGGCAGCATGAGCGCCACTTAATACTATTGGATCACCTGATATTACTCCAGTGGCTGGATCAAGACTTAATCCATTTGGCAATCCAGTTGCTGGAGATGATATTGCAAAGGTTTTGTCTCCAAAACCAGTTGATGTTCCAACAAATGCGGCAGGAGTGAATGTATCAGTTGCACCTCTAAAGA
>Ga0115571_1000860_pt1 | contig 22439 bp, 14 predicted proteins | sample COGITO_mtgs_1205_FD_87293 | JGI IMG/M metagenome (GOLD analysis project Ga0115571, IMG submission 87293) | Pelagic marine microbial communities from North Sea - COGITO_mtgs_120531 | ecosystem: Environmental > Aquatic > Marine > Epipelagic | place: Germany:Helgoland, sampling site Kabeltonne...
CATCCTCTACAAGCTCGACGACCTCGTCAGGCCTTACGTTCACAAGATCCTGGTGGTGATCGAGCCGCTGCTCATCGACGAGGACTACTACGCGCGCGTGGAGGGACGGGAGATCATCAGCAATCTGTCCAAGGCTGCCGGCCTCGCCACCATGATCGCCGCGATGCGCCCCGACATTGACAACATCGACGAGTACGTTCGCAACACCACCGCGAGGGCTTTCGCGGTCGTCGCGCAGGCCCTAGGGATCCCCGCGCTGCTCCCTTTCCTCAAGGCTGTGTGCCAGTCGAAGAAGTCGTGGCAGGCGAGGCACACGGGGATCAAGATCTCGCAGCAGATCGCCATCCTCCTGGGTTGCGCGGTGCTTCCCCATCTCAAGTCGCTGGTCGAGATCATCGAACACGGCTTGCAGGATGAGAACCAGAAGGTGCGCACGATCACCGCGCTCTCCGTCGCGGCGCTCGCGGAGTCCGCCGCGCCGTACGGCATCGAGTCGTTCGACAGCGTCCTCAAGCCGCTGTGGAAGGGTATCCGCGCGCACCGCGGGAAGGTGCTGGCGGCGTTTCTTAAAGCCATCGGCTTCATCATCCCCCTCATGGACGCCATGTACGCCAACTACTACACCAGGGAGGTGATGGTGATCCTGATACGCGAGTTTGCCTCCGCGGACGAGGAGATGAAGAAGATCACCCTGAAGGTTGTGAAGCAGTGCGTCGGCACGGACGGCGTCGAGCCCGAGTACATCCGCACCGAGGTGATGCCCGAATTTTTCAAAAACTTTTGGGTCAGGCGCATGGCGCTGGACCGCAGGAACTACAACCAGCTGGTGGAGACGACGCTGGAGATTGCGCTGAAGGTTGGCGCCAGCGAGATCATCGGGCGGGTCGTGGAGGACCTCAAGGACGAGTCCGAGCCCTACAGGCGCATGGTGATGGAGACGATCACGAAGGTTATCGAGAAGTTGGGCACCGCCGACGTGGACGCGAGGCTCGAGGAGCTTCTCATCGACGGCATCCTCTACGCGTTCCAGGAGCAGACGGCGGACGACGGCGACGTCATGCTCAATGGCTTTGGCACCGTGGTGACGTCGCTGGGCAAGAGGTCCAAGCCCTACCTGCCCCAGATTTGCGGCACGATCAAGTGGAGGCTCAACAACAAGAGCGCGGAGGTGCGGCAGCAAGCGGCGGATCTCATCGGCAAGATTGCCAACGTTATGAAAACCTGCGAGGAGGAGCAGCTCATGGGCCACCTCGGCGTCGTGCTCTACGAGTATTTGGGCGAGGAGTACCCCGAGGTTTTGGGTTCCATCCTGGGTGCGCTGAAGGCGATCGTGAACGTCACCGGGATGTCGCGGATGACGCCGCCGGTGAAGGACTTGCTCCCGAGGCTCACCCCGATTCTCAAGAACAGGCACGAGAAGGTTCAGGAGAACTGCATCGACCTCGTGGGTCGCATCGCGGACAGGGGCGCGGAGTTCGTCCCGGCGCGCGAGTGGATGCGCATCTGCTTCGAGCTCCTCGAGATGCTCAAGGCGACCAAGAAGGCTATCCGCCGAGCAACCGTGAACACCTTCGGCTACATCGCGAAAGCAATCGGCCCCCAAGACGTCCTCGCCACCTTGCTCAACAACCTCAAGGTTCAGGAACGCCAGAACCGCGTGTGCACCACCGTCGCCATCGCCATCGTCGCCGAGACGTGCTCCCCCTTCACCGTGTTACCCGCGCTGATGAACGAGTACAGAGTTCCCGAGCTCAACATCCAAAACGGCGTCCTCAAGTCCCTCGCGTTTCTCTTCGAGTACATCGGCGAGATGGGCAAAGACTACGTCTACGCGGTGACGCCGTTACTGGAAGATGCGCTCATGGACCGCGACTTGGTGCACAGGCAGACGGCGGCGGTCACGGTCAAGCACCTCGCGCTGGGGTGCGCGGGGTTAGGGTGCGAGGATGCGCTGACGCACCTGATGAACTACGTCTTCCCCAACGTGTTCGAGACGTCGCCGCACTTGATCAACGCTGTGATGGAAGCGTTGGAGGGCGCCCGGATGTCCCTCGGGCCGGGTTTCGTGTTGGGGTACCTGCTGCAGGGTCTGTTCCACCCCGCGCGGAAGGTTCGGGAGATTTACTGGAAGATTTACAACACTCTCTACATCGGCGCGCAGGATGCGCTGGTATCTCAATACCCGGCGTTGGAGGATGAGGGCGAGAACCAATATCGCAGGCACGAACTGGACGTGTTCCTCTGATGAGTTTGGGGTTCGGTAACTCTCTTATTAGCCATATTCAATAACACCGCGCGTGTGTGAACGCATACATCAGTCGAAGTCGCTGTCCTCATCCCCGGAATCGTACTTTGTGAACCCGTACGTGATTCGCTTCGCTCGCTCTTTGGCCATGACCTCCTCCTCGTCCTCGCTGTCGTCTTCGCCCTTCTCCGGGATCTGGATGATGCCAGCGCTCATGAGCATGCCCTCCAGCCGGGACGTGGCGAAGTCGTCCTTGGCGCCGAGTTCCTCGAACCCGACGATGCGATCGTACGCGACGCCGTTGCGGAAGAACACGATGCACGGCAGGACCTGGACGTTGAGCTTGGTGACGAAGAACGGGCAGTCGGGGGCGTGCACCTTGATGAACTTGGTGTCAAAGTATTTCCTCGCGAGGATCGTCATGTGCTTGTCGACGATGCGGCACCGCTCGAACTCCTGGTGGTAGAAATGGACGCACACCTGGAAGGACCCGGTCACCTCCGGGAGGAACTCGCCCTCGTCGATGTCGCGGTACTCGCCGTGGCCCTTGCGCTGCATCTCCCGTCTCTTCTCCTGCTCCTCCTTCATCTGCTGTATCCTCTCCTTGTGCAGCGCGTGAAGCTCCGGATCGTCCTCGAGGTCCTCCAGGTCGTACTGGATGGGCCCGACGTTGCCCATCGCAGCCTCCTCCGCCTTTGCTTCCTTCATGTAGTTCCTCGCGGCAGCCTCCATGACGTTACCGTAGTTCAGCGAGTGCATGGTGTTCCTGAAGCTGTTGCCGTCGAGATCATAGTTGGACACGCTCGTCTTGCCGCCTTCCGCCATCTTGCTCGTGCCTTCTCTTGCGTCGTGATCTGGTGCAGACTACGCGTCCAGGTACTGAGTGACGTTCTGAAACGCGGATGACTCTCGAGTGCGTTCGAGACGGCGTCGGGCGCGTCGGTTGTGTCGCGGGTCAACGTAGATCTAGGAGGCTTTTTTGGTGCCGATCGGTCGTCGGGCGAGGATTCGAATTTTTTAAGATCCTGTAGCACTACTTGTATGCATTTCAGTCACAGTATTCCTGATTTATGCCGAAATACGAGGCAAATAGCAGCATTTCTGACGCTGCTCCTAACTGCCTGCCGTGCATATTTTCAAACGAATCCCAAAAGGCACCCCCAGAAATATTGGCATATCCGTTTTCTCGGCCCTCATAGCCCACTGAAGGGCGGCCCCGAGGTGTATCCCCACCGGAACATGAGCGACATCGAGGCGGAGACGGAAGCTAACGTCGAGCAGGAGGCGGCACCCTCCTCGCCGACCGCGCCCCCTCCCTACGAGAGCATCGTGCTGAGCGATCCGGAGCCCGCCCCGGCTGTATCCGAAAATGCCAACGCCGCGGCCCCTCTCGGAGGAGGAGACGCGTACCCTTCGCCCCCCGAGCAGCCGCCCGGCGCGCGGCTCGTCGCGCGCGTCACCGAGCCCGTCAAGATCGGCGACGGCATGACCGCGCACGCCGCGTACGTCGTCGCCGTCGACACCGACATGCCCGTGTTCAGGCTCCCGCGGCTCAGCGTCCAGCGAAGGTTCTCCGACTTCACATGGCTCCGCGACAAGCTCCGCGCAACCTTCCCGGGCGTCATCCTCTACCCGCTTCCGGACAAGGTCGTCACCACCTCGCCGTTCAACCCCGAGTTCCTGGAGCACAGGCGCGCGGGGCTCGACCTCTTCCTCCGCAAGACGTGCGAGCATCCCGCGCTTCGCGACTCCATCGACCTCGTCGCCTTCCTGCAAGACGAACAAGGCGCGGCGCTGGGCAGCGCGGCGAGCCCTTGGTACCAGCGCGGCCCCGCCGGCACCGCGCTCGCGGCTGCGGATTCCTGGTGGCAGCAGATCACCACCGCGACGGAATCCTTCGTCGCCGGCGCGGGCACCGAGTCGCTGCTCATGGAGGAAGATCCGAAATACCTCGAAGCCACCGAGTACCTCCTCACGATTGAAGAACGGCTGCGGCGCGCGGTTCGATCCAGCGACGACGTCGTAGCCTCCGTGAACACCGGCGGGATCATCGTGGAGTCCTTCGCGGAGAACGCGAGGACGCTGGGCGACTGCGAAGAGAAGGGCGCGAAGGTTCTCTTGGGTGAGGACGCGGGCGGCTTGGGCCAGGCGTTTCGACAGGTTGGCGCCGCCGCGGAAACCCTCAGGGCGCCGGCGCAAGTCCAGGCGAAGCGGCTCGCGGACGCCTTTCGCGCGCCGCTCAAGCGCGGGCTCGCGCTGGTGCAGGCTGCGAAGGAGGCTATCGATTCGCGCACGGATGCGTTGCTAAAGCTTCAGACGGCCAGGGCTCGGTGCGAACAAAAGCGGCAAAAGTTGGAATCCGTCGTGGGCGGCGGCGGCGGCGGCGTCAGCGGCGCGGCGGGTGCGCCGCCGCCCGTCGCTGCACCCGCGCCGCCGCCCACGCTGGGATCCACGTGGATGTCCAGCCTGTCCAGCATCACGAAGGGTGCGTTCGGCGGCGCGGCGCAGCCGTCCGTCGAGGAGCTTCAGAAGGAGTCCGAGGCGGCCGCCGCGGCGAAGGACGCGGCGCAGGATAGGTACGATGCGCTCAAGGACCGCATGACCACGGAGCTGCCCCGGCTGCACAGGGAGCTGGAGAATGAGCTCAACGCCGCGTTCGCGTGCGCCGCGGAGTGTTTCAAGGATCTCGCGGATGCGCAGGCGGCGGCGTGGGAGAGCGTGGTGCCGGGATGCTCGAAGGTTGAGCCGACGCCGCCGCCGCCGCTGCCGGAGAAGAATGGCGAGGGCGCGAACGGGGTGAAGGGGCTATGGACGCAGTACATGGGCGGAGCGGCGAACGGGGCGGGTTCCTCGGGGGGATCGGCGGCGCCGGCAGAGGACAACTCGCCGACCAGCGTGATTGAGTGACGAGAACACCTAGAATAAAACCGATCTCTTGATGAATGACGAGACACGACGCGTTCGTTGGAAGCATATGTGTGTTCGTTTTACAGGTACATCGTACATCGTATCGCACGTAGGCGGACTAAGCTAAGGCCCACCGTGCAGCAGCATAAGACAAAAAAGGTGCTCGTGACGTCGCGTCGTTCGTCCCCCGCGCAAGCAAAGAATGTTTTGAATCAGCCGAACAGATCCTCGTCCGCTTCGTCCAAGCGCCGCGCGCATCTCAGCCGACGCTGCGCCCTCAGCTCCACGATCCACGCGATGGACGACACCAGGAACAGGCTCCCGCCGACAACGTGCGCGGCGTTGGAGCTGGACATGAACTCCGCGGTATTGGTCGAACCCGCGCCGCCGCCGTCCGCCGCCGCCGAGAAGAGATCGTCTCGAATGGATCCGAGGTCAGCCAAAGAGTTGCCCACCACGTAATTCTCCGACGCCAGCTTCGCGGCGGACTCCGACAACGAGCTCGCGACGTTGATGATGTCGTTACCCACGGACGCGGCGTACGCGGGCTGTGCACCGAGCTTGGAGAACGCGCCGAGCTCGAGCCACGCGCCGTCGATGAAGGCGAAGGAAGCCAGCACGTTGAGGGGCCATTGGACGAAAGCGGCGACTCGAGCGACTCGGCCGTCGACGCGCGCCGTGTTTTCCGGGGGCGGCGTCATCGCGGAGCACTCGTCGCGCTCGCACGGGAGCCACATGTCGGCCTCGTCGCGTGGTTCGTCGTCGGAGAGGTCGCCGCGGATGAAGCGGGCGAATCTCGCGGCGCCCGAAGCGCCAAAGGTGACGGCGCCGATTAGCCCGGGCGCGAAGGGGAGCAAACGCTCGAACGAAACACGTCCTCCCGGCATGAAAGAAGCGGGGGACGGGTCTGCACCTCGGGTTGTGGCCACCTCCTCGGCGATGACGTCGGAGAGTGAGATGACGTCGTCGAGCGCGCACCCGCAGAGGAACAGCACCACCGAGGTCACCACCGGGTGCTTTGAAAAAAGCGTCGAGAATTCATCCCAAGTGGGTGAATTTTTCTCCAACGCCGCCGACTGCTCGTCCATGCTGTCGTCGATGCTGTCGTCGATGGCGGTGTCGACGCTGAGGCGTTCCCGCAGCATGGTCTGGTGGAGCCATAACGTGGACCCGAGGGTGTACAGCGACGCGGACGCGAGGTCTATCACGTCTCGAGCGATCGACGAAGGGTCACCGTGCGACGCGGGCCATTCGGTGGTTGAAAAAGTCGTCGCCTCGGCGAATACGGAGTAGCGGAGGACGTAAGCGGCGCTGCCGAGGGCGAAGCAGTTGGCGGCTTGGCGCAGCGAGCGGCCGGGGCTCGCTCGGACGGACTGGATCCATCGCGCGGGGGTCGTCGATAGAGGGAACGTATGGTCCTGCGAGTCGGGGTGGGGTAAACGGGTGTCAGCTCGGCAACGTCATTTCGGTTCGAAAGTTTGCGTGACAGCTTGGAGCGTTTCAGAGCCTCTCGTTCGTCTGACACGTGGCTTTGGTGCAACGATACGACGGTATCGAAGATTGTGACGCGACGGGGCGTTAGGGCTCACCTCTGGGGCTTGGATGGGCTCGAGGAGGTCGTTGGAGTCGTCCATCGAGCAGTCGGCGTCGCTTCTGGAGGCGGAGATGTCCGGAAGATGTCCACGTTGACGCGCGAGGCGCGAGGGCGGGGAAACAAACACACGCCTGCACTTTTTCGAGATCTCACCGCCCATGCGCGAGATACGCGGGGTGCGGGGGCGCGGGGGGGTGATGACTCCAGCGGACATCTTTGGCAGAGTTTAGACGCGATGAGCGGCGGCCTGGTACGTTCGCGTCGATAGGGTTCAAATTCGTGTGTCGTGTCGTGTTTGCGCAAACGCGTGTGTGGTGTCGTCTGACAAAAGTACCGCACGAGGGTGGGAAGAATCTTTTCCCGTGGAGACATCTTCTGTTCCGAGAACACAGCTCCTAACAGCGGGCTCAGCCAGTGGTCGACGCACAGACGTACTCGTCGACCATGACGACACATGCAATAGCCCCGTCTACGTCTCGGATCACGGCGGTCAGGGCAAGTGCAACGGCGAAGTCCTCCTCGAGGCGTGCGACCCGCGTCGTCGCCGCGGCGTGCGGGACCAACCATTTAACAACCCTAACGAATGGAGCACTCGCACTCGCACTCGCACTCGCGTTCACGCCGCCCGCATTCGCGGCGCCGGACCCGTACGGCGGTGTCGGCCTCGAGATCTACATCGGACCCGACAAGTTACCCGCCATCGTGGAGTTCCTACCGACGAAGAAGACTGGCCCCGCGCACGATGCCGGGTTCATGCTAAACGACAAAATTTTGGAGGTCGACGGCGCTGCGACGACTGACCTCGGGGGCTTGAAGGGTGTGGCCGACGCTCTGAGGGGCGACGCGGGCACCGACGTGGACGTCACCGTGGGCCGGGGACGGGGAAAGGCGCCGCTCACGGTGGAGAAGGTGACGATGAAAAGAGAGGAGATCACTCCCAATCCTCGTTCCTGTTTCGTGGGCAGCTGCGCGAGAGTGTAGTGTAGTGTAGACTAGTAGCTAGCTTAGTCTGGAGTCGTCACCACTCGATCGTTCTGTTTGTATTGACACGCGTGTTGTAGACTAGACTACTAAAGAAATCACAACCTGGGCCGCGGTAGGTGGAACCCACCCTTGCCGCGCCTGTGCGGCTTACGCACGAGGTACACGCTCTCCGTCATGGATTCAATCTTCTCCCGCATCCGCGGCGGCGCCGTCTCAATCACCTCCTCGCTGCCCAGCAACGTAACCTCGCACCCGCGCGACTCGTACAGCCGTACGAGCTCCTCTTGCGGGACGTTATGCGGCGGGCCGACGCACCCCGCATGTGGGTCGTACGATACCCCCACCACCAGCATGCGTCCTCCCGGAGCCAGGCGCTTGTGAATGATGTCTGCGTACCGTTCTCGCAATTCGGGCTCGACGGCGACGAGCGCTCCGCGGTCCCAAACCGCGTCCATGGCGGGCCCGCCGCCGGACGCGAACCTCACAGCCTCCTCGCGGAACGATATGCTACCCTGCGCGCCCACTCTCGCGTCGAGCTCCTCGACCGACGCCGGCTTATTGCCCGCGTACGGCCCAGAGGCGGATGCCGACTTTTTTTCGCCTTCGGATCCAACCGTGACTCCGCCGAACCAGCCCTTGTTCTCCTCGTCCGGCCGTGGGTCCGGGTTCGGACGGATCGAGAACAGGTCACCCTCCACGATCGCCACGTTCCCGCTGGTGTGCACCCTGCGCACCCCGGCGCTCCACGTCTCCGTGACTCCCCCCGGGGCCCTGTCCGCGGTTGTCGAGGTTCGGGGCAAACCGCTCTCGTCGAAAAATTGCTTCGCCGCGACGCCGCTGAGGTCCACGCCGTACACCCTGTGCCCGCACGCCGCGAGCCACAGCATGTCCACCGCCTTGCCGCACAGCGGGACGAACACGCGCTTGGAGAGCTCGGGCGGCGACGTGACGCCCTCGCCGAGGAGTGAGTTTTTGTGCTTCATGAGGAGCCGATGGGTCCGCGGGAGGTGGAAGCCGATGCGCCCGTCGTGCCAGCGCTCGTGCCAGTCGTTAACCGCCGCCGCGTGCGTATCCGCGTCGACGGAGCCTAAAGGGGTCGGATCACGCGGTCGCACAGCTGTGTCCGTCGACGGTATCGCGGCGTTGGACGACCCCAGAGCGCTAGCCGCGGGACCAACTGATGAACCCGATAGAGACGCAAAGACGTGCGTCAACCCTCGCATCTCGAGCCCCCCCTGCCCCTGGGTGGTGAATGAGATGCCCGCGGCGACGCTTGCGGCGGCGCCGACGGCGACGGAGGCGATGACCGCGGTGTTGGGCCATCGGCTCGTCGCGCCTCGGGGGATCTCACTCGAGGGATTATTGGTGTTGTTAGCGGCAGCCTTCGTCGATCGGCTCCGGCGGGTCACGCCGGCGCCTCCTCTCGGTCGCCAGAAGGGCGAGCTCCCTCCGCCTCCCAGTGCTATCCACGGCATGTCTCCAACTCACGATCGACGCCTCTGAACCCGCGGGATGTGACCCCGGAACCTCTCCTCAGCCTCACCTGTGTCACAACCCGGGCTCTCTCCAGCGCTGTTCACAAGCCCTCAGTCGCTGTCGCTGTCGGGGGGCGCGCACTCGATGCACCAGCTGCTGCCGTGGGGATAGTTCGTCTGGCTGTTCTCGAGCTCCTGCTTGCACCGCATGCAAATCTTGGTCGCGCCTTCCATCGGACGTCCGCGCGAGTATCGTCCCGTGAAGTGCGCCCTCGGACGGGAGTGATGTTGCCGTGCGTATCTTCTTTGCCGAAGATTCTCTCTGGACGCCCACGTCCCGGGAAAATATCGGGGCTCCAAAAGCGGGGCGCGCAGACACAGCGCACGAGGTCGGCGTCCGAGCGATGGCGTGCACGTCGCGGCAGCCGGTGGCGCCCATGGGCGTCGCCCGGCTCGCGCGCGCGGGTGAAACCCGGCGCGTGAACGCCGTGAGGGCGCGACCGAGGGGCGGGGCGGCGGATTTGGGTTCTCGTTACCCTGCCTCTCGCCCAACGAACTCGAACTCACGCGTCGCGCCCCCGCGCGCCGCGGCGGACACGCTCGGCGGCACCGGGAGCGTCGACGAGGGCGACGCCGCGATCGACGAGAGCTCCTCCGCGGCACCGTTCGATCCGAGGGGAAACCCGGACAGTGTCCACTTCGCGTCCCTCCCGGAAGACACCGCGGCCGTCTGCTGGAGAGAACACATGGAGTTTTTGTTCAAGACGCTGGATCGTTCCTTGGGGCCGCTGACGCCCGTGCGGTTGCCCCCGGAGCTGGCGAGCGCGTCCATCGAGGGCAAGGTGCGAAGCGAGACGTGGGTCTACACCTCCCCGTTCGTCAGAAGGGCGCGGTTCACCTACGTCGACGGCGGCGAAAAGACGCAGATCCTCAACTGCGTCTTTTACCCCCGGTGCGCGGGCACGGAGGAGGACGAGGGCGATCAGCCGCGAAATCTCGGCGACGCGCCCCTCCTCGGCGTCGACCTCCTCAGCCTCAACGGCGGCAAGAAGCTCCTCGTGGGCATCGACCTCCAACCCCTGAGCCGTACCGACGACTACCTCGGCCGGTACGTCGACTCGCTCGCGTCGCTCCGGGACTCCAGATTCCGCGAGCTCAACCTGGTGGAGCCGAGCGATCGATTTTACGAAGATGCCCAGTTTTTTTCACCCGCCATGCTGTTCGCCAGGCCGGTGCCAGTGGACGTCGCGGTGGACTGTGCGGTGACCGCCGCGAACGCCACGGGCGCGCTGCAGGACCTGGGCGCCATCACGGCGGAGGACGTGTGCGGCGTGGAGTGGGAAGCGTCCCGCCCCACATGCGGCGTGTCGCTGGTGGAGGCCAAGACGCTCGACGCCGTCAAGGCGTACGCGGGGGTTTGGCTCGAGTTGATGGACGCGGGTAACGAGTCGTGGGTGAAGGCGTGGGACGCGAGCCACGGCGAGAGTCTCACCGCGAAGGCGGGTTCGTTCTCGCAGATGCTCGCCAACAACATCAAGAGCGCGGTCAAGGGTTCGGAGAAGGCTGAGAAGGCTTCCGAGGAGGAGGAAGCCGCCGAGTCGCCAAAAAAGTCGGCGAAGACTGCGCCCGATCCCGTCGAGCCCCCATCGGACGATGTCGAGCTGAAGACCTCGTCCGAGAAGACGTCGAAGGCTTCTAGGAAGTACGCGCGGGTCCTGTCGCCCGCGGAGTCGGCGGCGGCGCAGGATTTCCACGACATGTGGCAGCGGTCGCACGATCCGGCCATCCCGATGTTCGCGGGATGGTTCGGCAAAGAGTGGGCGGAGCGGCTGGCGAGCGAGGTGCTGTTTCCGGAGGATAAGGCGAAGGAGGAGCTCAAGGCGTGGGAGGCGGAGGGGCGGAATAGATGATTGATTGATGATTGATTATTGATGATTCGTTCTCGATGTGACGTTTGGCCCGAGTCGACGTGATGAGAGCCTCTCCCGCGGTGTTAACTTTTCGTTCGTCACTCTCGCCTCAAGATTTTGACCCGTTCGATGCGGTTCGTAGCGAGCAGAGTGGAGCGCGGTCGACGCAGGCGAGATGCCGGTGTCCGCGCAGGTGCAGTACTATCTCAACGCGAAGCTCACCGCGACGGGGGCGGGCGCGCTTCCTTACGATGAGCGGCTTAAATTCGCCGTCAGGGACCAGCTGTTGGCGGTCGTCGAGGTGCGACCTCGCGCCACTCGATCGAGAGTGCCGTCAACCCTAATACGAATCTCGGACGCGTCGCCGCTCTCTCGTTCCCGTACCCTCGCTGACCCGACAATTTCCAACTCGTTCCCCGCAGAGGTACCCGTCGCTGAGCGTCCGCGACGAGCCGTTCACGCACAACGACGGCCGGACCGTCCACCTCCTCCGCGCCGAGGGAACCGTCCCGATCTACTACCAAGGCGTCAAGTACAACATCCCGCTCAAGATGTTCCTCCCCGAGGCGTTCCCTCACGCGCAGCCCATCTGCTACGTCACCCCGACGAGCAACATGATCATCAAGCCAGGACACTCGTGCGTCGACGGGAGCGGGCTCGTGCGCGTCCCGTACGGCGAACGGTGGAGCTACCCACGGAGCAACCTGACGGAGATGGCGGGAACGCTGTCGGAAGCGTTCGGAGCCGAACCGCCGCTCTTCGCCAAACCGGCGGGGTACGTTCCACCGTCCCCGCCGCACACGTCATCCCCGTCCACCGCCCAACGGCCAGGCCACCCGCCGCCGCCCCCGGGTGTAGGGTTAAACCCGGGCCACGCTAACCCGGGCGCCGCGCGAACCCCGCTCTATCCCCCGCCCCCCAGCGACCGGCCGAGCGGCGGATTATTGGGTTCGCAGACCCGCATCCAATCGCAGCCGCCGCCACCGCCCCCGCCCCCGCAGCCGCAGGCGCAGGTACAGGCGCCGCAGCACCAATCGCAGGCGCCATCATCTTGGGCGGAGTATCACCAGCGACCGGCGCCGCCCCCGGGTGTCGGCGAACCCGCGGCTTCTTCTTCGAGGGTTGTTTCACAAACGCGACAGAATATTCAACAGCCTTCGCCGCACGTCCTCGCCGGCGGTCTGTCCGTGGCGGAGGGCACGTTCAAAGCCCGCGCGATCACCGCGCTGAGCGATCGGCTGCGTTCGGAGCTGGACGTGCTCCGCGCGCAGAGCGGCGAGGAGGCTGAGCGGTTGCTGACGTTGCAAGCGGAGTTGGCTCGGCGGCGGGAGGATATCGAGAAGGCGCTGCGGGCGTCGCGGGCGGAGCGCGGGGCGTGGGAGCATCGCATCGGGGGCATGCAGGCGGCGACCGTGGCGCTCGAGGAGTGGGTCGCGGAGAACGAGGGTAAGGTGTCGGGTGCCGACGGGGGTGCCGACGGGGGTGCCGACGGGGGAGGGGGTAAGGACGCGGACATTGCGGATGCGGCGTTTCCGCCGGAGGATGCGATTTCCGAGCAGATCCTCGAGGAGCAGGCCAAGGATCAGGCGCTGGAGGACGCGATGGATTACCTGGACGAGGCGCTCGGCGCGAAGAAGATCGAGCTGGAGCCGTACTTGGAGTTCATCAGGGAGCTCAGCAAGGAGCAATTCTTCGCGCGCGCGACCACGATGGTGACCCGCAAGGCTCAGCGAGAGCGAGGGCGTTCCCAGGGCGTGACGTTCTGATGACACTCGACACTTAACTTAGTAGATTAGATGCACGATACAGGTCTCTCAGTCGACCTTGTACACCTTCATGCTCTTCGCGCACACGTACACGGTCTTGAAGTACTTGTAAAACTCCTCCTTGCTCATCCAGAACAGCCCATCCTCCGCCACCTTCGGCTTGAGCTGAGCCTTGACCTTGGGAAACTTTTGCCAGCCCGACGCCAGTCCGTTGATGTCGGTCCACATCCCTTTTTCGAACTCGCCCGTGCCCCACGGGTTCCTCACCTGAACCAGGTCCACGCCGCTACCCGCGACGTCGGAGAACGCCTGAAGCACGGTGTACGCGTGCCCGTCGACGATACCGTCGTGTTTCACCGAGTCGAATTGCCCACCCGAGGCGCATCCGATGATGAAATCTTCCTGGTCCCACGCGACTATCTTTCGGAAGAGCTCCTCGCCGACGATGGCACCCTCGCCGCCGCCACCCACGGCGGGCCAGTCCTGCTGCCACATCGGCGGTTGCTTCCCTTTGCTGCTGTTCTCCAGTTCGTTGTAGAAGTCGCGTTGTTTGTTGTAGTTGCCCCAGCAGGTCCACTTTCCCGTGTCCTTTCCAGAAGCCTCCTCCGTGATCGTGTACTGGTCTTTACAACCGGTGAGCATCGCCCACGCGCGCGGCGGGACCCCGCCCTCGATGTGGTCCCAGCCGCCGCAGTGTGCCACGAACGCCTTCTCCAGGTAACACGCCCAGAGCTCGCCGTCCATCGACGGTTTAGCGCCGAAGAGGGATCCAGGGTTCTTTGGGTTAGCCGCGAGCCTCTCGTCGACCACCACGTCCACCGGGCGCCACGTCTTCAGATCGTACAAAGTCACGTGGTACCGGTTAGGTCCCGGCCGGGGCATCTCGTGCATGTCCGGGGTATTCTTGAACAGCTCGAAGACGGCGCCGTCGAACTCGGCGAGCGCGGAGATGGCGGAGAGCAGCCAGCAGTCGCCCACGCCGCCCTGGTGGATGTCGCCGGGGTCCACGTTCTCGATGATCTTAATCCCCGGTCGGTCCAGTATCCCCATGCCGCGGCCGGGACAGATGGGCGCGTTGGACGGGCCATGGATCAACGCGCCGCGGTGGGTCATCTGCATCGTCACGCCGTCGTCGACGGACTCGATGTCCACCCGCGTGACGTGCGGAAGGGCTTGGTAATTTGCGAATTCCACCGTGAAGACGTCGCCGTCCTTGTACTTGAGACCCTCGGTGCCCTCGCGCTCGATGAGGGTGTACCGCTGCTGGTCTGTGGGCCAGTCCACCATGTCGCTCTGGTACATGCACGCGAGGTACTTGGCGGGGTTGGACTTTAATTTCGCGAGTCCGGACGCGACGGTCCCTTCGCATTCGACCTTTTCGCCCATCTTGGTGAACGAGTAGGCTCCGCCGGTTTGGACGGAGGTGTGCTGCCACTTGGGGGACTCCGGCCCGGGCCAATCCATGGACTCGGCGTGATTGATGAAGGTGATCATCTTGCGGGTGGACTCCACCGTGATCGGGCTCACGGCGGGACCGCCGCCGGGCTGGGGCGGGGGAGGCCTGACGTCAGCGGCGGGCGCGACGGGCCGGGCCGGTTCGGGCTGACGCGCGGGGGCTCGATCTTCCCGGGTATCCGCCGGTATACCCCGAGATGGAGGCGGGTCCGCGGGTTTCGAAGAGAGGCATCCCATGGTGGCCCGTGCTTCGCGGAGTGCGCCCGAACTGCCGAACCGGAATCTACTAACAACGCGATAAATTAACATCGGAAGGCGACAGAGGCGAGGGCACCTTCGATGGGGGAAGACTTCGGCCACGTGGTGTACCGCGGCCCCGAGGGTGAGACCACCGAGTGGGACGACCTCCAGCGCCAGTACGGCAACAAACCCCCGGCGCCCGAGAAGTTCGTCCCCGATGCGTTCACCCCGGCGGAGGATCGAGGGCTACGGGCGGCGGTGCAACGGGGCGGGCGCGCGGGGGGCACCGCCCATATCGACGGCGCCCGGGGGATGGACCAGCTTCATGCGATGGAGGACGATGATGCCTTCGCGGACGACACGTTCTTGGAGGAGTACAGGCGCAAGCGGCTGGAGGAGATGAAGACCGCGGCGGCGATCCCTCGGTTCGGATCGGTCGTCGACATCACGCGCGACTCGTTCATGGCGCACGTCACCGACCCGTCATCCGAGCACTACGTCCTCGTCCTCCTCCACCGGCCACAATGCCGCGAGTGCGAGCTACTCGCCGCCGCGTACGCCGAGCTCGCGCGGAAACACCCTCACACCAAGTTCACCTCGATACCGGGCAAAGAATGCATCCCGGGGTACCCCGATCGAAACATGCCGACGCTGCTCGTGTATAAAGACCGCGACCCAGTGCGCACGTTCATGGGACTGGACCATTACGGAGGTACGCGCATGACGCCGGAGGGGCTGGAGCTGGCGTTGAACGAGTGCGGGAAGGTGTGCCGGGGCGCGAAGGGGGACGACGACGACGAGGACGGGGGAGACGACGCGAGGGACTCGGAAGGTTGGAGGAGAAAAGAATACGCCGAGATGGTGGTGAGGCGGATGATAGAGGACGGGCGGGAGCACAGGCAGAGACACGCGGAGTCCAAGGAGGATGACGACGACGAGTGATGTGTGTGCGTGTGTCGTGATGGTGAGTTAGCTTTGACAACGCGTGAGTCGTGCCCGCACTGGGACGTTTTCTGTTTGGTGACTCACACGACGGCTGTTTGCTCGGGCGGCTTGGCGTTGTTTTCCTTGTCGCCGATGGATTGCTTCTGGAGCGCTCGGCAGAGACCTTCCAGCTTGTCCTTCTGCGCCTTGAGCCCCCCGCACTGCATCGTCAGCGCCTCCCGCTCCTCCAGCAGCTTGATCATCGCCACGTCGCTCTTCAGAGTCTTCTTCTCCATCTCCCGCTGCGCCTGTTCCGACGCGATGAGCTTCTTGGAGAGGTCGGCAATCTCCTTCTTGAACTGAGTGAAATGCTCGTTGCTCTGCGAGATGACACCTTGGAAATCCCCAAACTTGTCCGCGTACGATGTCAGCTGGTCCAAGTACCCCTTGCTCTCCTCCTCCCGCTTGTCCAGACGGGCCACCAGGTTTTCGTTCACCGCGGCTGCCTCCGCGAGCCTCGCCTCTAGGAGCTGCTTCTCCAGGTCGAACGCGTCTCGCGCCTTGTTGTAGGTCTCCTCCTGGAGGTCACCGCGCGCCACGAGCTTCTTGAGGTGGTCCCGCAAGGTATCGTTCTCCTTGATGAGGTCGTCCCTGACGGACGCGGACTCCTCGATGCGCGCGCTGACGGCGCCGAGGCCTTCGTCGAACTTGGCCTGGAGCTCCTCGCGCAGTTTGATCTGCGTGTCCTCGCGCTCGCGGAGGAGGGCGGAGGTTTCCTTGTTGGCGTCCTGGAGGGTTCGGCAGAGCTTCTGGAGCTTCTCGTTCATCTCCACGTTCTTGGCGAGCTCCTGCCGCGCGGCATCGCGCTCCACGAGCGCCATGCCCACCTTGCCCTCCGCCTCGTCGCGTCCCCTGCTCGCCTTTCTCAGATCCTGGTGCTGCTCGATGAACTTGGAGGAGAGCGCCGCGAGCTTCTCCTCGGTGGTCTCGAGCCCGTCGAGGACGCGCGCCAGCGCATCCTCCGCGTTGTTAGACCTGGTCTCCGTGGCCTCGCCTTTCTTTCCCTTCGCCTTGCCCGCCATGGCGCTCGTTTGGTTGTGGTCAACATTTCAAAAAAAAGGCGCGGAATATAAAACTCGGTGCCGAAATCCAGCTCAGATTCATTCCGATGTTGTTGGATAAGGCACTGTACACCGCACTCGAGCCATGTTCGCCGTGACACAGACCGCATCCAAGGCGCTCGCCGCGCCCTCGAAGGCCTCGAAGACGCGCCCCGGCCGCGTCGTCGTCGCCAAGGCCGTTCCCCACTCCGTCATCGAGTCCGGCAAGAAGGCGGTGCTCACCGGATTCTTGGCAGCTACCGTGTTCGTTTCGTCCGTCGATCCCGCCGACGCGTCCACCGTGTTCGCGGGCAAATACATCGACCCCAACCACCCCCACTGCCCCCGCGAGATCGACGCGAACGGCGTCATCTCCGGCGTGGACCCGGTTCCCTTCGCCAAGGGCAGAGGCTGCCGCGGCTACAAGAAGAAGAACGAGTCCCAGGCGGTGGACGCCGGAAAGATCACCCTCTGGTCCATCAAGGGCGTCGTGGCGAAGGACGACGCCAGCATCCTGATCGACTTTGACCAGAAGGACGGCAGCGGGGAGTCATTCACGGGCAAGTGGAACGGCGTGGGCATCGAGTTCCCGGACGGTAACGTGTGGGAGAAGATCGACGCGGCGGGAAAGCCCACGTCGGGCGCAATCCTCTCCGAGAAATAGATGCACAGCTGTGCGCGCCTTTGTATTAACCACCTAAGAGTACATATCTCAGCTGTCGCCGCTCCACTCCTGCGCGTACCGCGGCGCGCCGTCCGTCCTCGCCAGCATCACGGTCGCGTCCGAGCCGTGCGAGGGAGGCGGCGTGCCCCTGAACGTCGGCACCCCCCCGGGCATTGATCGTGTCAGCCCCGACATGCCGCCGTTCGCGCCCCTCTCACCCGCGAGCTGGAGCCTGTCGGCGAGCGCCCTGAACCCCGGTGAGTTGCGCGCCTCCAGCCTCGTCGCGCCCGCCGCCTTGATGTCGCCGAGCGTGGGAAGCGTCGGGTTGCTCCAGTCGACCCGGGGCTTGGCCGCCTCATGCGTCCCGTGGGCGCGTTTCACGCCGCCCGCCCCGTGCCAGCTCTCGGGCGGTGCGTTCTCGTGGTCGGGGTACTCGTCGACGGGCTCGGGAAGACGCACGTACGCGCCTCCCATCGCCTCCGCGACGCCCCCGTCGTGTCCTCCTCCTCCCGATGCTCCAGACGACGTCGCGTGTTCGCCCCTGGTTCGCTCCCAGTACGCGTCGGCGCCGTACTTGTCGATGAAGGCCGCGTCAGGCATCTCGGCTAAATCCTCATCCCTCAGGCGGCCCTGCGCGCGGAGCTCCATGAGATGCTGGTACAGGTTCGGGGGCTGCCACGGGAAGGATGGACCCGCCGCAGTCATCGCGCTGGGTTTTCGAGCATCGTCGAAGATACCCATGGCGCCGTTCGCGTGCGTCGTGCGCGCAGGAATGGGCGAGCTTTGACCACGAGCAACGGAAAAATGTTTGGTGGAGCGAGTGCCCAGGTTGAGTTTTTGGGGGTGCCCACGTTGAAGGGACCGCCCTCCATAGAGGCGCGCTGGCGGGTCGGTGGGAACGCGCATCAACCCCGCGCGTCGCCGAGCGCCATGCCCCGAGGAGGGAAGCTCAAACCCGACCCCGGGCAGCGTTCGCTAGCGGGTGCGACCCCACAAGAAGAAGCGAGCCCCGCGAGCGGACATCTCAGATCTCTCTCCATATCCGATGAAGCAACTCGTCCTCTGACGCGTCTCGTTCCGCCCTTTCATTCGCAGGTTTCGGCTTCGCGGGCGTGGCTCCCAAGCCCAAGCCCAAGCCGGAGACACTGGCCGTCGCGAAGGATGACCCTCCCGCGGCCCCGGTGTCTCGCGGTGGAGGTTCCAGCTTCACCACCGCCTCGGGCGCTGGATGGAACAAACCAGGCGGGTCGTTCCAATCGGCGAGCCGGGCGCTGGCGGATGTGTCCAGGGGCGCGGCGTCCTCCTCGCTCTTCACCAGCGCGTCCTCGATCATGCACACCGTCGACCTGACGGGCGATGACGAGGACGACTCACCGGCGAAGAGGCTGAAGACGTCCCCAGAAGAGAAGGCACCAAAGAAGGAGGAACAACCGAGCGAGGAACAACTGGCGTGGCGAGAGAAGCAACGGATCAAGCAGGAGAAGGACGAACGGACCAAGAAGTCCAGGCAAGCGTCCAGGCAAGCGTCCCTCCACTCCGCGTTCGCGGCGGGTGCCCCAAAGCTTCATCAGGGTAGCGCGGATCCCATACCGAAGGAGGTGTGGCAGCGCATCCTCGCGCACGCCCCGGTCTCTTCCCTCAAGGACATTCGGCTGGTGAGCAAGACGTTATGCGACGCCGTGGACGACGAAGGGTTCCTCCATTACACCAAGATCGCGCAACAGACGCGGCGGATGAAGACGATCGACGCGGATCGCGTCATCGCCGAAGCAGCCGCGGGGCGGAGGAGCGCGAGAAGAGTCTCGGGAGCCGCGTTCGGGGGCGGGGCGGTGACGGCTGAGCGTGCCGGAGACGACGACGACGCCGCCGGCATCATCGAACGCATCGCGCGTACGAAACCGTTCCCTACTCCGATGTCCACCTCGGCGCTGACGCGGGAGGTGACGATCGGCGTGGAGTGGGCGCAGTCGGGGGACGAACGGACGCCGGTGGTCGGCCACGTCCCCGGCGCGGGGTTGGCCGCCGCGGTGGGGGAGCTCGCGGGTTGGAGGATCGTTCGAGCGCACGGCTGGGCGCTGCTCGCGGCCGCCGTCATCGTCGCGGCGGAGGATTACGGGACGATCGCGCTGCTCCTGGCCGCCGCGGTGCGCGCGTGTGAACGAACGCGGTGCGACGCCGAGGCTGGGTGCGAGGGAGACGGCGAGACTCGTCGAGAGGAAGCGGGCGATTACTGCGCCGCCGAGGATCTCACCGAGTTCGTATCGCTGCTCACCATCGCGCTCACGGTGCCGTCGCGATGGACCCGCGGCGCGATCGACCCGGGTGAGACGCATCTCTCGGAGCCGTGTGCGACGCGGATGGCGCACCTCGACGCGGCGGCGGGATACCTCGAGGTTCAACGGGCGACGACGTACCTCGGTTCACTCGGCGGTTTCACCTCGCGGCTCACGCACGAGCAGCACTCCATCGTGAGCGCGGACGTCAAGAAGGACCAGGTCATGCTCGTGCGCGCGTTCGCCGGCACTGGCAAGACCACGACGTTGTTAGAGTACGTGAAACGGCGGCCCGGGGACAAGTTTGCGTACATAACCTTCAACCGGTCCGTCATGGAGGAGGCGTCGACGAAGTTTCCGAAGCTCAACGTCAAGTGCCTGAACTTTCACAAGATGGCGTACGCCAAGTTTGGGTTTTTGTACCAAGGGGATAAGTTCCTCCGCGGCACCCTGCGACAGCACCACGTCGCGAAGGCCATCAAGGTGAACGATAAAAGGGCGCTGATCGCCATTCGCGTCCTGAACGAGTTTTTAAAATCAGCCGACCTAGCCGTGGAGCTGAAGCACGCGGAGGCGATCCGCGCGGAGATGTCCTCGGAGGACTGGAACAAGGTGTACGGCGGCAAGTCCAACGTACGGGAGAAGCTCGGGTCGCAATCGCCGGAGGAAAACCTGGTGGAGATGGTGAGCGCGCTGTGGGACATCATGTACAAACCCGAAGATTCGAGGTTTCCGATGAACGACGCGGGATACCTTAAGCGGTACCAGCTCGCGTGCAGACGCGAATTCAACCCCGTGCGGCTGGACTACCAATACGACACGCTGATGCTGGACGAGGCGCAGGACGCGGCGCCCGTGATGGCCGACATCATCCTATCCCAAAAGGAGTGCGGCAAGATCCTGGTTGGGGACCCGCACCAGGAGATTTACTCGTTCATGGGTGCCAAAAACGCGATGGCCACCGTCGCGGCGACGGTGGACGAATCCAAGATTGTCGAGCGTCGTTTGAGTCGATCTTTCCGGTTCGGATACGAGATCGCGGACGTGGCCAACGCGCTCCTGCGGCTGAAAGGGGAGACGGCGTGCGTGCTCGGGGCGAGGCGGGAGTTGCCGGAGCCGGTCCCGGGCGGGGGCCGGGCCGCTGCGGTTCACTGCCTCTCGAAGGCTTCAGATGTTGCCGGTGATCCCGAAGATCCCGATCCCCAAACCAATTTGACGCTGAAGTCGTACGCTCCCGGCAACCAGGATCCAAATGGGTACTTTGGGGAGAAGGGGCAACAGCTGGCTGTGCTCTGTCGCAGCAACGCGTCGCTGTTTGACGTCGCGTCGAGGGTGCTGAACTTGCGCATCAAGGACATCAAGTTGGGCTTTGTGGGCGGGTTGGAAGGACAGCGGCTCGGGCAGCTGGAGGATATATGGCGGCTGGCTAATTGCACCGAAGAGATGCTTGACGCAATCACGGATAAGTACATCATCAGGTTTCGCAATCGGTACATTAAAGACCTTGATGAGGGCGTGGCCAGGCCGGAGTCTCCCCTTGCTGAGCTCAAGTCATCTGCGAAGCTTTCCAACGACATGGACATGCAGACAAAAATCTCAATCGTGGAAAAGTACAAGGGGAACCTTCCCAACCTCATCGCGCAGCTGAAGAAGGTGGACGTGGGCACGCGTCCGCAGGATCTGAAGCGCGCGAATTTCATACTCTCAACCGCTCACAGGGCCAAAGGCCTCGAATTCGATCACGTCATGCTGTGGAAAGATTTTATGGAAGTCAACTGCTGCACGCCGGTCCAGCGAGATCCAGCCACCGGGTACGCGACCCTGTTTCGATGCGGCGATGAGTACTCTGCCGACATCATCGGCGCCGATGAACTCAACATCGTTTACGTCGCCGCGACGCGTGCGATGAAGCGGCTGATCGTGAACGTCTCGCTCGAGGCGCTCCTCAATTTACCCCCTCAGACGTGGTACCTCCGGGCCGTGCCCGGACAGCAGGGCCCTAACCGCGAACTCTTGGCGAAGCGAAGAGCCGGGCTTCCGAGGTTCGCGACGCTGCGCTGTCCGACGATCGGCACGGGCGGGACAAACGCCTCACTGCCCTATTGCCGTCACTGCTCCCATGGGTCGCGGGACACCGCCGCTATCGAGGACAGGACGCCGGCGTTGGGCATGGAGGTGCGATACGGCCGAACCCGCTCCTCCGATCACGTCCGCGACGACCCCGACGGGGCAACCCCAGTCGGGAGCAACCCGCTGCTACCGCGTGACGACGGCGAGTGGGACGGTCGCTTATGCGGTCGATGCGTACGGACCTACGCGTGTTCCAGGCGCGGCGCCGAGAAGTATTTGGACGACGAGAGCGCCGGGGTGGACGCCGAGCGAACTTGGTTGGACCCGAGGGACGAGGAATTCTTTGTACAAGAACGTGCTCGGGGCGTCGACGGGGGGATCGGCCCGATCGAGGGCATGTCCATGATGGACATCGCGAGCGTGTGCGCGGCGGAGCGGAGGGCGAGGGGGGAACCGTGGCGGGGAAAGGACGCAGCTGGTTTGGCGATTAGAATCCCGGAATAATCACGATCACGATCACGATCACGTGACTAGTGGCCATAGGAAACGTTAACACGAAATACGATTTGTCAGACTACCCGCCTGTGTCCTGCCGTGCTTTTTGGAGGACAGGCGACGTGTCACGCGGAGAGCGAAGCAACACGAGCCACTCAGCGACGGAAAAGTGCCCGAGCGATAAGATGGAAAGATGGAACGCGGCGGACTCGGTGCGGCCACTCGGCGACGCGCGATCGTACCAACCGGTCATCCGGCGATCTCCACACGCGATGGCGACGTCTGTTTTGCAATGCGCGGCCAGCCTCGGCGCCGCTAGGGCTCGATCCGTCGGCTC
>Ga0115571_1000880_pt1 | contig 22009 bp, 25 predicted proteins | sample COGITO_mtgs_1205_FD_87293 | JGI IMG/M metagenome (GOLD analysis project Ga0115571, IMG submission 87293) | Pelagic marine microbial communities from North Sea - COGITO_mtgs_120531 | ecosystem: Environmental > Aquatic > Marine > Epipelagic | place: Germany:Helgoland, sampling site Kabeltonne...
GAATCGACAGAGGACAAAAAGTCATCGTCGGAAGAGGATGATGATGACAATGTCAATGATATATCTGACAATGAAGAAGTGACGAAAGATGACTTCAAAGTGGGTACATTGGTAAAATACGATAACAAAGCGTACAAAATACTAAGAAAAATTAGCAATGGACGTAACGTCGGGAAATATATTCTCAACACTATCAATGGGATACAAGCTCTAGATGGCGAAGGTATTAAAGAAGAATCACTCTCCATTATCACTGGAGATGAATTAAAAAAACTCTTAAAATTGATAAATGCTGCGTCACCAAACAATAAGCAAAGAAGGGAAGCAGGCATGAGTAATAGAGAAGTACGAGAATTTTTACAATCTGCATCGCTACAGGTAGGAAGTGATGATTACAACCGTAAAATACTCTCGCGTTTTATAAACCATGATGAAACCTTAAAACGTATCAATTATGACATCTCACCGAGTGGAAGTGAAGGTGAATATGAAGAAGGTAACATCAGCGTTGCGAGTAGCTCTGGTGGAGAGGATATGACTGGAAATTCCGACGATGAGGACATGATAGATTCAGAACACGTATGGCGAAATGCTGAGAGTAGACCAAAAAATGGCGATGAAATTGGAATAAAAACGAAAGATAATACATACGTTAGAGGATTCATGCACCGAGGAGACCCCAGAAAGGACAATACACCGAATAGCAACTGGAACTACTTAGTCCAACCAAATAATCGAACGGTAATAAAAGATGAAACTGGAAACTCTATTAAGGTCAACGGTTGGAAAGATGGAAAAATCCAAATTCCAGTGGACGTAGCTAAAGCAAGTCAAAATTTAAAATCAGGCACAAAGATGTTACCAGGAGAGCTTTCAACAATGCTAATGAACATGACTGACGATTGGGCAACATCTGACGATGAACTTTTCGCGGAAGATTCATCAACAGAATTAAAATATAATTCCACCCTAGGAACAAAGTATATGACATTTGCGGACTCTTCTAGCGACGTCGACGATATGAACATGACATTTGCCCCCGAAAGCTCTACAACAACCAATGAAAAGACATCATCTGACCTCGAATTTGCAGAGACATCAAGTGACCTAGGTACATCTGAAATGTCATTTGCAGGAACGAGCGATTCCGACCAAGGTCACCTATAACTAATATAAAATGGGTATATAAAAGTACTTAATAAATAAACAATAAAGAAAAATAAATGACTCATAAAATTATGTTATGTTTTGTTCGCAGTGATTCCGATATTCTCGAATCCTCTTGGTTAAACCGAGCAGCAGCATCTTTGACCTCTAACGACGACGGTTCAGCCCCCTTCATCCACTCTGAACTTTTATTCTGTCCCCCCGGTGGCCAAAGCAGCTCTGACACTGTTTCCGGCCTCGCTTGCAGCATAGTATATTCCGGTAGTGTCCACCTTGAGCGCAAACGTTTTTCGCGAAAGGAATGGTTTTTCAGGTCTATGGAATGTTCAAAAGGCCAATATGATTCAATGATGCAATTTTGCGAAGAACGCAAGGGTGAAAGTTTCAATCACCTTGGTTATTTTCTGTACTGGTCTCCAATTCGACCAAGTCCAACATCATACAATTGGCTTGGGATGTCATCTCGATGGTATTGTTCCGAGATAGTGATAGCAGCATTAAAAGAAGGTGGCATATTATCAGAAGAAGTTTCTTATTCTATGCATCCAAATGACCTTTACAAACTTGTTCAAAACAATTCAATGGCTGATTGTGGTCGCAATATGAATTCAATAGATTTACGTTTTGTGTAATGTTGAAATGAGATAAACTCCATATGTTGTAGTAAATATCCCAGCAATAAATAACAACCACCCAGTCCACAATACATTATTCATATTATCATAAACAATGATACCCGAAATAGTAGTAAACATAAACCAAGCGGATTGATAAACAATGATACAATAATATGCATCTTCTTTTTTCAATCCTTTATTCAACCAATATATATGAATGACGACAGATAAAATACAAAGCAATATAGCAGCAAAAAGATTATCCCCCCTAACAGTTAGTCTACCAGATTCATGAGCAGAAACAACAACATATGCAATATATTTCCCCATACATACATTTTGCGCTCCTAAAGCCCCACCAATGAATGGATATCCCAACTTACTAATACTTGGCGTGATAGTAACAAATTCCAAAACAATGGAACACGAAATAAATACGACCCAATTAAGAATAATGAATATAGAAGAAATGGGTCTTTGAATAAGTTCCGGTGGTGTCAATTCTGAGACACTTTCCCCAACAGAAGTGATAGAAATCATACAACCAATAATGACACATGATATAGCAAAATACTCTTTTTTGGACGGTTTTTCGAACAAAATAATCCGTGTCACGCCCAAATTAATAATGATAGACATCGAACCAAAAACACCAATGACTGCAGTTGGCAACCATGCCAAAGCAAAGAAATCTAATATGGACGCAGCGGCAGATAGTACTAGAGCAATAACAAACAGCGGTCTTATACATACTGGCGTTTCTAATTTTTCTTGTCTCACATTCTGTCTACTTCTAGGGTCTTCGTAATCCGTTTGATATTGCGCAAGTTTTTGAAAGTTCATACTGATAGATGACGACACCGAAGCAATGAATAATAGAGTAAAGCCAATTAATTGCGCAACAAACATAATAACTTTATAATGTATCTTTATATATCAATAGTTGTCTGTAATAAATAAAATCCATATTCAATTATTGAAATGTCATACTTAGCATGTTTTTTAAAACCGATAAACATGGAAATAGTAGGTACAATCGGTTCTACTCAAGTAACATCCACACTGAATAAAAATGGAGTAAAAATTAAAAAGGGTTCGAAAGTATTATATGATATAAGTTCTTTATGGTTGATAGGATTACAACGAGTAACGAAACATTTGAAAACATGTGATGTAGTTTGGGTCGATGGTTCAAAACAAAAGACAATCATTCAGACTATATCTCAAGACGACGCCAAAAAAATTATGGAATATACAAATTCTGAAAATGTACCATGTCCAACGTATATCTTAGGAATTGACCCACCAAATTGGTCAAAAATCTCATCAACAGCTTTAAAATATGACTGGAAAAGTGAAGATTGGAATCATCTTTTTACAGAACATGATACAGAATCTGACACCAACATGGACGAAAGTGATGACGAATGGGTTCCAGGAGAAGATGACGAAGATGATGAAGATGATGAAGATGATGAAGATGATGAAGATGATGAAGATGATAAAGATGATGAATAACAATTTTTAACACTATATATAATTATAATTATAATCCATAAAATGTCGTCACTAAGAAAAAAACCATCCTTCAAAAGCTCACAGTTACCAGCACCTCCACCGTCCGATTACATTCCACCGTCCGATTACATGCCTCAACATCCACTCTACGCATTTAAACCAGAGCCCGTCTCCACCACCAAGGAGCATCTGGACAACTATGTCGAAACACGTCCGTTCGAAGACACGGAAGGTAAATTGCAGGAGAAAAGTAAAGCAACGGTTCAGTATGACCCTGAAGATGAAAATATGTTCTATATTCTAATTAAAAAATTAGGAGACGGAGACGGTAAATATATGTCATTTTTCTTAAATAAGGAGGGCAAATGTGTTAAACTCGAATTATTGATGCACGAACAAAACATACACAGAAAAAATTTTAAAGATGTCGAAATATCAAAAATCAAATCTCCAACTTTCCAGAAGGAAATATCACAATATATTACGGAAAATTTTTCTTAAATATTTCAAAATTGCATTTATGCTTTATGAAGATGATGAAGATGATGAAGATGACATATGAAACAAGTTCCGATGAATATGAACAAAGGAATAGTAAACAAAATAATATAAAAAACAAAAATTATAAATTAAAGGTACACATATTAATATTTTAACCTTTTAAAATTTCCATATTTCAATGAATGAATCATACACGAACGCACATGACTCATAGATGGATTATGCACAACACAAGAACACAATGTCATACAAAATTCACCAATAGCATTCCAATCTTCCTCAGAAAAGGGAGAATTTTCATCAATATACTGATTTCTCCAAAACTTTGACCAACTATGAACCACAGCTGGACAAACAACTTTTTCAATTTGAATAGGTCTAGCCAAAACCATTTCCCGCAATGCAACCACACCAATATTTGCCAAATATTCAATAACCGGCGGTGGCCCCCGACTATCCAACAACTTTTCAATTTCCCAATAATCCAACTCCCTAGGACAATAAATTTCAATATCGTCCACATCCTCCTCAGACTCACTACCACTCAAAGAAGCATCAGAATAATATTCCATATTAATAACACAGATATACAATAAATACGATAGACACTATATACCTAAGATTTTTAAAATAAAAACCAAATATTCTTAAAATATATGAAAAACAAAAAAAATATTATAAGGTGTATCACTTTGAATTATTCTGAACAACACGAATGTTTGATTATAAACATGATGCAAAATCCAACTTGACAGCAAATGACGTCAAATACACTATTCCAGAAATTGTCCCCTTGATATGTTTGTGTACAGCATAATTTCCCAGCTATATATGAGCCAACTTGTGAGTTTTCAACTATTTCATATATTATGGACAGTGTCACTGAAATCAAGAAAGTAATAACGTCTAAATCCCATAAGAATAACGGTATACTATATACACATCCCCAAAATACATGTGCTATGCTCCATTTATCTAACAGTGCATTTTTAGAGTTATCTTCTTCACAGTTGCATCGACATATTATGGTAGAGTGTGGACATTTTTTACAAGATTCAATCCAGTCTAATAAATGATTTTTTTTGTTTATGGTTATATTCTGCCGATTTTCTGTAAGAGTAAAATTTAAAGTATCTTTGTTTTTCATTCTCGAATAATATTTATATTTTAAATACACATTTATATTTAAAATACACAAATACATCAAATTAATGTAATGACCCTAATATAAATATTTTTAAGATACATAAAAAGTAAAAATATCAAACTAAAAATGTTGATATGTGTTATTGTGTAGTGTTTGTGTTGGTAGTGTTTATGTGTTGTGCTCTTTGTTTGCTTACCTTTTGCGTTGTGTAGTCATCTTCTCTACCTCTTTTTTTGCGTGTATTGTTTGACGATGTGTATGTATTTTCGGTTGATTGTATAATGGTTGACCAATGTGATACTAATTGTTGCATGTTGGCATAAGCCATAGAGTTATTCGTTTGTATGATTGAATGATTCATTTATACAAGTAATCCCATAACTTATATAGTCACCGGTACTATCTCCACGCATCTATCATAATATTGATAATTTTTAAGAAATAACGATGCAGCTAATGTATCAATACCTTGATGTGTCATGACAATTTTGACTACTATAATGGTAGTAAAAACATCTACACTATATTGATATTGCGAAGTAAAAATAAATATCATTGTCATTATTGTCCACAATTCTCCAAATATCCAAACAAATCGCTTTAAATAAATTCTATGCGATGACACCATGGCTGTAGATATCGATGTGAATACAACTAGTTGTGCAATATCAGAAGACCAAAGCATATTACCACAAGTACGCATTGGAAATCTTGTAAATATCCAACTGATTTGAGATTCCGAAGGTATTTGAAATTTTTCTAGACATAACGGTGTCGAATCCGGAACAATAGTTAACAACTGTGCGCATGTAAACATAGGAATGAATATTAATTGAGCAGTAAGTGCGCGCGCAGCAAGAATTGGTTCTTTACTGAATAAAAACCACACGATTACTGTAATGATTATCCAACTATATGTACAAACATCAACCATGTCACGTACTGTTAATGGATTTGGTGTATGAAAACCATAAGGAGCTATCCAATCCCTAAAAAGCGTATCATATAATGGTTCCATCTCTGTTCCATTTCTAAAAGTTTGTACATACCAATATTGTCGTAACGATACAACATTAGCCATGACTAAATTGAAATAAATTACTATGATACCAATAATAATAAATCTCACGTGTCTTATATTTGCTCTATATTTTTGCGCGTAATGCATTTGGATTCTTGGATTCGTGTATATAGTCTTTTTGAAATGTGAAATATGATGTCAAATATGAATATTTCAACTGTAAATTTGAATAATACAAATCATTCATTAGTTAGTAATATATCGGATAGTAATGTATCAAATCCATGGAAAGAATCCGGTGCACTTGTGTATATCGCCTTGACAGTATTGACCTTTTCAGCATTGCTTATGTGTTTCGTTTGGTCCTGGACAAAATACAGAAATAGTAAATCAAAATATTCAACAGTTGTTAATGATGATAGTGAAGAAGATATCGAACTCACTTTGAACGAAGAACCTACCATCGATGACACAACATATAAAATTCATGAAGGAGAGAAAACGAATAATATAAATCAAGTTGTCACTAACAAAATTGTCACAAATAACAATTCAGTGATTGAAGATTCTGATAAATTTACATTGCAGTGTTCATCAGATGAAAATGATGACAATGAGAATGATGATGACAATGAGAATAATGATGTGGATATTCATCAACTTATATAAAAATCCATTTTAAAAATGATTATAAATACATATTTATGTACACACTTTAAATAAATAACTATGAGAGTGATAATAACATTTATTTCATTATTTAGCTATATTTCCCAAAGTATGTCACATTCCACTATCGAAGAGACTTTTAAAACATGTGTCAGTTCTGCAACCATAAAGGAGGGTCATCTACATATGACTTCATTATCTCAAACGAATCAACGTCAGAGATGTCATGTTAAACTTAGTCGAGGTAGTACAGTATTTTTGGAATTGGAAAGGTATAATGGCCGAGATTACGACAAAAATTCATGGACAAATATAACGGCAATTGGTAAACCAAATGTTACGATATCCATTAATGATAATTTTATTTTAACAAATGGTGAAAAAATCAACGTTTTGACCCACTCTAAGCTTGAAAAGTCTATGTGGTTACGTATCACTTATTTGTATAATCACATCGAAATACATTTTGCACCTATTTCAGATTCTCCTGATAATATGGTCGATTTCGGTCATTTGACTACATTGGAACATCTGACTAGTGCTTATCTTATCATTTCATCATCAACTTCTTCTGGTATGGAACAAGTTTTGAGAAGTATTGGAACAACACTTAAAAAAACTGATAATAAAATTTCTCTTAAAACTATCCACGAAATTGAACGTCGAATTAAAAATGTCGAGTTAGAAATGAAGAATATTATTCTACAAACACAAGAGGAAAAAATATCACAAAACAATGCTCTTAATAAATATGAAGAGCGTATAAATGATTTTATCAAAAAGAAGGATGAAAGCTCATTTTTTTCAACATTTTTATATGCTGGTATTGTGATAATTATAATTGTTTTATTGTACTGGCAATTAAAACCAAGAAAAAGGTACAGACTCGATTAAATCACAATAATATACTCTTTGCCTTTGTGAATTCTTTATCAGTGAGCTCGCCTTCTTTATGTAAAATAATCAAGTCTGCCAATTTATCTAATTTGTCATTATTTTTGATAACTGGTCCAGAGTATATCATTCGCGTTTTTCGCCCATTTTCATTGTAGTCTATAGTATATTGTACAATAAGTATAACTGGTAACGATATAATCAGAAATCCCCAAATTGCATTTTCTGATGTACAGTGTGTTTCACATTCATTGCATTGAAACATGTAAGATTCAACAGAATGACACCTAAATATCATAAAATATATTAAAATTATAAATACAGTACCTCCTAAAAAAAGAAACCATTTTTTCATTCATTCATATGAATATAATTTATTACTAGTAAATACTCTATTTCGACGACCTTTATGTTGTTCACTCCAAAATTGCCAACTATTGTTATTATTTCTCATAACAACAAGAAAAATTATTCCTAGACACCATGCAAATAATACATACATTCCCACTTGCATTGGGTCTTCCCCCTCATACCATCGACCATTTTTAAAACGACCAATACGCTCTACGGGCGATGTATATTCACCTCCAAAATTCCATTTAATATTTGGTTCAACTTCAAGTCTGCGAAATGGTGAATAATGTGAATCATGCTGAATAATGGTTAATTTCAAATCCGAAGTGTTGTCACATCTACCACCACCACCACTACCACCACTAACACTACCACCACTACTACCACCAGCACCACCAGCACCACTATCACCATAACCAGCACCACTATCATTACCAGAATCATTTTGGTTATTACCATCGCCTGTAGTATCATCCCACAGAACAGCATCCTCATTAGGGTCTGCTATCATATATTTTCTTTGAGAGGGATATGTAGAGACCGACGTACCATTAAATATTGCATAATCACACATTAAATTATGAAAAGGTGAATTACTGACATCATCCCAAAAAGCTGTATAAGTCATTCTTGTTTTATTTGAACTCAACTGACCTTGAATATTACCATCCTGTGTACCATTCAATGTGATACGATTTTCAGTGAGAACCTCACCATCCGGACCAGCTGTAGTTTGTACTGAACAATTTAAAATTTCAATGTGAGCCCCTGGTACTGGTTTAATTTCCACATTAAAATACATCATCGATTGTCCCACAACTGGTCTAGCATCATTACTCCCCGAAACTGCAGTCACATAGAACACATTATTTATAGTTTCACCATGTTGATAACTAACTGTCTGTTCGAATTGAACAAAAACATCTCTATAAATACCGATAACATTCGTTTCAATATTGAGAATGGAATGTCCCATACACATGATGGAGTTATCCCACCATCTTAATATAGCTGAAGCTCTCAATGGTTCATTTTGCGTCACTTTAATACAATCCGACCATCTTGAATCCCCCCATCCTATTACTGTCATATTCGACCAAACTCCACCATATGTACAACCATCAAGTTCGTCTTTAACACATGCACAATCTGCATTATTACAAATAATGTTTAAACCCTCCATAGTAATGTCTGCAGTAATATCCGGTGTTTGACATACCCGATGACATTCACAAGAGGGACAACATGCACGAGCCGTGATTAACCATACACGAGCCACGATTAACCCATAAATAAAAATGAATATTCGCATATAAAATTTTCTAATTTTGAAACACTGGAATAGTATAAATAGGGTTGTTTTAAGTTACAAATGTTATGTAGATGTGTCTTTGGATTCTGGTGGTCCATCTTCGTCTTAACAATTTGGCGACATATCCGGCCAAAAAATATTCAACAGTGGTCTGTTGATAAACATACTACAAGGAATATTAGAGTTTCGAATACTTTTACACCATTGAAATTTGAAAATGCATCGATTTTATGGTTGGATTCATTGACAGATAATATTACAATTGAGTTATCTCAGACAATTCCTATTGAAATGGCAGTTGTCACTGTTAAAAAAGCTGTTATGAATGTATATGAAACAGATTCTCGTTCTAAAATGATGGAAAAATATTCCATTACATGTGATTAATACCATTCATAGCCATACCATTTTCTCATGTAGATATGTGGTGACCAAATATTGTCTAGAAATCCTACAACTTCAAACTCACAGGATATCTCTATCCAACTTGTATTTAATATGTGGTGTTGGTGTATGAATATATTACCATCATTTGATAATTTTTTGTTTTTAAATTGACGGGTAATACATGAACCTTCACTTGTGCACAATTTAGATTTACAGATGTCGTATCTCATATCACGATTGTCAATTGCTGGATATCGTCGACTTGTATTGAAATCTGATGGTAGATATTGGGTCTGTTTCATTGTTGGTGTTAATCGTGCAATTTGTGACACCGCTTCCAAATAGATACGTTATGAACACATCCAGGGAGCCATGTCAATCGAGTACGTGCATTGACAATACAGACATTGCCTAATGAAGGTCGGTGACAACGTGGTAAATTATGTGTTCCACCAATAAATGGATTGTTGTCATCTCGTTCTCTGGTTGTTAAATTCCAGTAAGTATATTGTGATGTGTTGAGAATGTTTAATGTGGAATCTATCCAAGCACCTCGACATGGACCATTGATATATTCGCGGCCAACCACAAAAGTTTCCGTTGAATATGGTATATATGTTAAATGTGATTGTGATGTCCAGCCGTCTTCAGTTAATGTATTATTAAAGTTTGGTGTTAATGTGTCATTGTATCTCTGATATAACATCAATTCCGAAACTATATCTATTTCATATGTACTGTATCCAAGATGACGTGTCAATAAACAAGGTGATACGGCTGTCACTGTGACAATTATTTTATCATCCCATTTAAGAGATTCAGCATGTGATATGTTTATTATGAATTCGGATGGTGATGGGTTGTATGCTATATTGTTAGGTTCGATAGATTTGATTGTATATATAATACTTGGAATCTGTAAAGAAGTGTCTATGTCTATAGAATATTTTCTCGTACCATATTTATCCAAATCTTCATCTATTGATAATCGAACAAGATTTTCGGGATATAATTTAGAGGGACTCGGCCATATACAACGCGCAGAAATATGTGTTATTAGTAAAAATAATATTATCATACATAAATACAAGAAAGATATACCTTTATAGTTACAATTCGGTTTTTTCATCATCTATTTCATATTTTGTATCATTTTGTTGCTTTTTTGAAATTTTATGAATATATTCTTTTTGTGAACATCCGTGTGTTCCAATATATTTGCCATTATTATAACGATGAAACATTCCACCACGATTCCATTTTGGAAAAGTTTCATGGTCATTATTACGAATATCTGTTTTTACAACATCAATTGTTACGTTTTTCAAAGATGATTGACATAATTCTAAAGTTTCTGGTGAATCATAGCCGAAAATAATACATTCTTCACGTGCAAGAACCCAATCCCATATTTCATTACTACTAATATCACCTTCCTTTTTCATAGATGGACGAAAAGATGCATTAACACTAGTATTTTGAATACCAGTATACCAAAATAATAATCTTTCGTATTCAACAGATGGCAACATAAATTCTATATTCCTATTCCATATCCATGATGATGGAACAGACATATTGCGTTCAATCACTTCTTGTTCATTACCAGTCAGGTGTATCCAAGCGACATTTAAATCATTTTCAGGGATAGAAATAGAAGGAGAGACAAGATATATACTATTAACAAAATACAAAGAAATAGCATTTGAGAATCTATTTGACATATCAAATGGTATTATCAGAGGAAATATCTGACGATATATCGAAGTCATATCATCGACATTGTATCTCATCTGAATTTCACCGTTCATTTTTTGAAAAGTTACAATGTTTGAATAAGATGTTTTTGGGACATATGACCAAGCAAAACCGGTGGATAATAATCGTCGAGCATCATCGTCAATAGTAGGGTATTTATCTGATAATATATGTATCCAACTTTCAAAACCAGATGTCCATTTCTCTGAAAGTGATACTTTGCGGACAAGTTTAGTTTGTCGACCTTGGACGATGTCTGACAACCATCGGATTAGATATTCTTTGTGATTTGGAAATGGATAAAAATTGTCAGAAGATACCGTATAAGGCAGCGCTACATTTTTGGTGGCATTTTCATAGTCAAATTCTATAGTCTCGAATGTGAGTGTGGGAAACAAATGCTCAATCTCGTCAATCGTTTTCGTCCATTCATCACATCCTGGACAATTAATACTACTGATGTAAGTCTGTACAGTGGTTGAACATACACATTGAAAAAGTGTGAAAATTAATAGAATCATTTTATTTAGTTTTTAATTTTAATTTATATATTTACTTCTATTTTAATTTGGGATTTGTCGTATTTTATTTGATAAATTATTTATAGACAACTCTTTGAGGAGAGACAACAAATACAGTTTTGGTTTCTAGTTTTGGAGAATCTCTGCTACCAAGGCGACGGCTACCAGAATTAGCAATAGTATTTGGTAAACCTCCGGTTGTAGGAGACTTTGAAAATGTGGTAATACCATATACGTAAAATTGTGGGAAAATTTTACCTGGTAGACGAATACTAGTTGAAGAGATAGAACCCGCACTAGCAGAAGCGGCGGAACAGGCAGCTGAGAAAACATGGTCGTTACCATTAGCAAGAGCACCAGAAGTCAAAATGGCACCAGTTGGCGTTTCAGCAAATGTTGGTGAAGACCATTTACATGTATGAGAGTAAGTACCAGAAGATTCTTCCAATACAATGTATGGGTCACTACTACATGCAGCATCGTCACAGTTAAATTCAGTAGTCTTTGCACCGAAAGCATTTGCGTCAAAAGTACCGGATGTATGACCTTTTGGGAATTGGTGTGTATCACGTAGGCGAATTGCATCAATGATAACAGATTTGACACCGATTTCAGTTTTTAATGCTTGAACAGTGATATCTGTTAAAGCAGTTGCACATTCGGCGCCGTATGTTTCATCATCGAGACATTTGCGACTATCTGTAACAGTTGGTGCAACGTTAATAGTTGGTACACAAGAACTACTGAGAGCAGCTGTACAATCGGATATGGAAGCTCCTTGGTTCAAATGAGTAATAGTGTATGAGTTTGACTCACTGCTTTGAATTCCTGTAGAATCAAAGCAGTGGAAATCGTTGTTTGGTGAAGTGACGGACAAATCGACACTGCATTTGTGACCAATATTACCTTCAATTTTCACATCTCCGGAATTGTGTGGACCATTTGGTGCAATGACATCAGTGAATATAACAGAATCAACAGCTGATGTTCCGACTTTATCTTCAGAAGTGTAGTCTCCAGAAATATAAAGCAAGTCAAAGACTTCTACATTACCTTCGAATTCAATTCCTTCAACTGTAAGGTCAACCTCAATTGGACTTCCAAATGCAGTGCCACCAAGACCAAGGTCACTCAAATTAATTTCAAGCTTGAAGTTAGTAAGTTCATCGTAAGTCGTCTTAAGTGTAGACCATGCAAACACATCGTGAATAGTTGTTTGTGGGGGGGTGCCACATTTAGAAGAAACACCCACAGATTTTTGGTATTGAGAGCTTGTAGGTGTAGAGGCGGATACAACTGGTGTTGACGTTAATTGAGTCCATTCTGGGTCAGCAGAGTCGTATGTGAATGGTGTGATGTATTTAATTTCAGTACAACCTTCGCCTAAATATGGTTGTGCAGCAATGTTGACTGTTTGGTATGAATTATCTAAAAGGTCCGGATATGCCGGTTTGACAAAACAGATGACATCGAAAACTTCTGTAGCACTGGCAATTTCGGTTTTAGCGAAATTGTTGTAGTCTGCGCTATTGGTTGAGTCGGCAATACTAAAGTATTTGTAGGAGTCTTTGGTCGTGGCGAATTGTTTGAGATTAAATGTGGCCGTTGTTTTTCCCAAATAGTATGATGCTTGACGGAAGTCTTTGAATTTAAGTGATGTACCAAATGCGGCATTAGTAGCTTTGTCGTGGACGAAGCTCCATTCGAAATCGAAAATGTCAGACAATTTTTGGAATTTACAGTTGGAAGATGGATTGATATTATGTTCTTCAACTCCTGTATCAAAGACACATTTGTCGGAAGAAATTTTGAATCCTTGTATACATGCTGTTGCTTTGATAACATCACCAACCTTTTCACATTTTGTGGCGAGGGCACGGTCCGCAACATTAGTGATACCGTCGACGCATTGGCCACATCCTCCATTACCATCAGCGTATTGACCATCAGCACATCCAGATTGACCACTTGGTAAACAGACTCTGTCGCTAGTTTTAATACCATTGGTTTCAGATGGTGGGGAAAATTCGATTTCATCTCCATTACATACAGTTAATAGAGTACAGACGCGAGCATGAACACCAATACACAATTGAGAACCAGTGTTTGCTGGTAAATCACATGAAACAGGAAGTTGTGTCCAATAGTTATTGTTATCACACGGTGTATCAGCGACACAGGTGAATTGGGCACTGTTGGAGTCGTATACAATATAATATCCTGGGTTGCAGATAAATGATTGGACGTTACTTGGGTCAGTACAGACGACATTAGTACCTTCTTTGAAACCAGCTTCTGGGTCAAGACAACTAATACAACTGTCAGTTACGACATCAATATAATATCCCATTTGGCAAGTAAATGCAGAAAAGTCGAACTTTTCTTTATCGGCCGATGTGTAAGCAACAGGGTTGTTGGTTAAGTCCAATAATGGGTCACCATTTGCGTCATTTTTAATGGAACATTGTGTTGAAACAGTATTAATATTGATTTGATTGTCGATTGTTGAACAAATGTCTTCACAAACTACTGATGTTGAAACGACATTTGTAATTAATGATTCTGGACATGTATCACATTGGTTATCAATGTTGTTTGGTTGGGCACCGTCCACAGATTTGATTAAAAATTGACCGGGTGCGCAACTCAACTTCTTTGCAAGACATACTCTTTGATTGTTCGCGTCACCAATGACACTTTCATACTCGGATGCAGTACAAGCAGCTGGTTGATTGGTACAGACTCTGTCGTTACTTCCACTTGGTGCAGTTGTTTGATAGTTATCGACTCCAGCCGTGGAGACATCAGCAGGGCCACAGACAGTCCAGTCGGCACAGACTCTGTCAGCAGTAGCGGATGGTGCGCTGACTTCATATTGACCAGCGACACAGTCAGTAATTTGGTTACAAGTACGTTGGGAGGTATACTGTCCAGAAACTAGTTGAATAGTTGGAGCTGGCTCAAATGTATTTTCGCCATCACAGATATTAATCGTAGAACAGACTCTGTCAGTAGTAGAATCTGGTGGGACAGATTCGTATTTAGTAGCTGTGTCACAAATAGGCGTAATTTGAGAACAGACTCTGTTAACAACAAGGGTTGGTGGTGTACTTTCATATTCATTCAATCCATCACATGCAGGAAGTACATCACTACATACTCTGTCACTATTTAAAGTTGGTGGTGTTGTTTGGTAGGAAACGCCTTGAACACAATCAGTCAATGTAGTACAGACTCTATCAGCGAGGTCAGTTGGTGGGCTTGATTCGTATTCAGTCTGGGTGTCACACGCAGAACTGTGTTGATGTCCACACTGTCTATCATCGGTTTGCGTTGGTGCAACTGACTGGAAATAACCTGATGGACAGTTAGAAATAGAACTACAGACTCTATCAGCGAGAAGTGTTGCAGGGCTGGACCTGTATTGTCCGGTAATCCACCCATTGGCATCGGTGCTTTGTGAACAATCTCCAGAAACAATACCTCCACAGACTCTATCAGAAGTGGTAGTTGGTGCGACAGTTTGGTAGGAAACGCCTAATTCACATAAAGTATAATCTTGGCACACAACGTCTGATGTTGCAGTTGGTGGCGATACCTCGAATTTTGCTGGTGTGTACAAAGAACAAGCTTGTGAAAGGTCAGTACATTCTCTATTGACATCGTCACCCAATGGATTAGCATTGGATTGGTATTGAGTAGATGAACATTCAGTTCTTGCGGTACATGTTCTATCGCTTGATACGGTGTGAGGAGTAGAAATGTACTCATCTCCAACACATGACGTTAAAGTTTTACAGACTCTATCATCGAGAAGTGTCGGTGGACTTTCTTGGTATTCATCAGCGTTACATTGAGTCAATGTAGTACAGACTCTATCAGAAGTGGCAGTTGGTGGTGTTGATTCATAACTTGAGTCTTGAACACATAAAGTCAATGTCTCACAGACTCTATTTTCCAAATCACCCAATGGGTTAGCATTGGATTGATATTGATTATTTCCACATTCAGTTCTTGCGGTACAGACTCTATCTTCATTGTCACCCAATGGATTAGCATTGGATTGGTACTCATCTCCAACACATACAGTTCTTGCGGTACATGTTCTATCACTACCAATACCGTTAGTACCAACAGGGTCGTGAGGAGTAGAAATGTACTCATCTTCACCACATGGTGTTACAATGGTACAAACCCTATCAGCTTCAAGTGTCGGTGGGCTTGCTTGGTAGTGAGTATCTGTGTTACACGCCGGTGACACAGCAGAACATACTCTATCGGAGTCCTTTGACGGTGGTGTTGTTTGGTAGGTAGAGCCTTCAACACAATCAGTCAATGGAGTACAGACATCTTGAGTACCAGACGTGTCAGCGTAATAACCTTCTGAACAATGGACAACGTTATCCGGATTAAACTTTCTATCCGAATCACCTACAGTACAGTAAACTTCTGCACCAGCAGCTTGATTCGTAATAGAGTTACAAGGCACACATGCGTTTGAACCTGGTGGGTGGTATTCCGTCGGGTTTGCACAACTATCCGCTTGATTGGTGTCCTGCGCGAATGCGACAGGAACTGCCATTAATATAGCTAAAAGAAAAATATTTTTCATTACTTCAATATCTACATACTATGTGCTTATATACTTCAAAGATTTGTTTAGTAAAGATAGTGTATGCTATACAATCAACAGAATTCCAATATATAAATATGTACGTAATGTTTACAAATGTCAAAAAAACTTTCAACCGCAGTCTCGACATCAGGAATTATAATAGGAATCGGCGTCACACTATCAATAATATCCAGTTTCTACCTCACCCCCTACAAAAACTTAGGCTCCTCAACCAGTGACTTACCCTATGACCTTACACTAGTTGAAATGGTTATTGGATTCATAACTTTAATACTGAGCATTTTATCAATAATTTACATAAGCACACCAACAGCTTCAACTACTAATTTGACAGGATTAAAAAAATCATTTTGCATAACATTCATTGCATTTTTCGCAACATTTTCAGTTTTCGAGGGAGTAATAACAGTAATTCGCCTACAAAACCTAGGTCTAATTTTCCCAACAATCGAACGGACATGTTCCGACAAAAATCCATTTACGGGATGTCCAACGACCCGTTTCGAATCGAAGCACAATCAAAAAATAGAGTACATGAAACCAACTGGTGGCGATTGTCAATTTTGGTTTTGGGGTGAGATGCGTCGACGTTCAACTCTAAATGCATGCGAGGGTACAAACTCCAGTATTTGCAACTGGTATATAGAAAACTACATGGACTGGTCATCCCCCGAAAGTTATGGAATGCGATATGACCCACATCTCTTTAACACGACAACAATAAATAACGCAAAGCCGACTGAACCTACATTGAATAATATGGAAGAATTAATGAAAATTCAAGCACAAGCTGTACCTAAAGTTCTTCACAACACAAAAACACCTAATATAGCTTACTGTTGGTATTGGGGTTGTAATCCCGTTTGCAATTCTCGTCGTTATTTAACAAATCGACTTTGGCTCTTTATATCAATAACACTTTTAGTGTTATACACAATGAATTTCATAATATGTATTTTCATGTATACAAGAGTAAAAGAAAGAGCATCAATAAAAAAGAATGACACTATTCCTAATGATACCATCGATGTCGAATCTGCCAAATCTCCTGTCACTATACCAGAAGCACTTAAATTTCATGATATGGGTCGACGGAAAAGACAGTTAGTTTCGAATCCGTCAATACTTCGTTTCTAAGGTATAAAGTCTTTACTTTATCCACCAAAAATGACAAATCGCACAGTTCCAAACAAATGTTTAAAAACCCGCATTGAAATAGAAGGCAAGTCATATCGAGCCATTTCATTTTTCCACGAGCACCCTTCTAAAGTTCCAGAGGACGAATGGACATTATTTCGCCACAACGGTCAAATATTTATAGTGGACAAATTATCTGTTGCTGTAATGGCGGAACACGAATGTCATTTACTAACACGTGATATCGATAAAGAATCATCTGAACCAACAATAGTTTCTGTGAGTATGACACCAATTGATTCGACAAAATTTGATTCGAAAAAGTCAATAGGTACAACAAAACAAATTGACAGTATAAAGTAGTAATATACAATAAAAAAAAAAGATGACTTTAACATTAAAAGAATCTTGTCGTTTATATGAACAATATTGTAGACGTAGAACTTCCACACCAACTTTTGAAGAATTTAATGAAAAAAACGGCACTTGTTTACCATCCAGCGACACAATTTACACCGATTTTAAAAAATCAATCGATTTCGCCCGTAAAAACGAAGGATTACCCATCCGAAGCCGTCTTAAAAGTCTCTACAATCAACTATCAAAAGAAAGTCCTAAATCAATAGCAAAAAATCGCCCATCAGTACAAATCCGCCCTGCTTCGAGTAACTCATCATCTATCCCATCAATTACAAATTCATTTTCAATGAATATTCGCACACCAGAAAAAGCATCAATTAAAAACGAAGAAATGAAAAAAGTAGAATCAGAAGATGGAATGAACTGGAGCACTGAATCATATAAGAAACTACTATCTTCAACATCCTGCAAAAAAGTTATCGAACCAAATGGGTTAATGGTACACTTAGTTTCATCTTCAGGAATATCAACAGAAGAAGAATTACGAGCCACCTCATGTAAATTAACAAAAAATGCTTGGAATACATTACTAGGCAAAAGCGACGATACATTAACAATGCGCGATGGTTCATCATTAAAAATGAGCAGTATAAAAATGGACAGCTCTGACCTCCAAAAATTCGTAACATCACGCAAGAAAAAGGAAAACGGCCCATATTTTATTCGATTTAGAACTATATAAATAACACTACAAAATATTAAAATAAACAACAATAATATTTAAATGAATACATTTGAAACCACATTAATAAATCTACGCGTACTATCTTCTCTCGAATCTCATTACCGTCTCGACACCACCGAAACACTTTTCAAAATTCACCAAGCTGCCAATTGGATTCCAGTTTGGATGAAACGATGGTGGGCTTCTCAGAATCGACAGACTGACATTTCTCGAATTCAATCTCTTTATCAAAAAGCAATTGAATTTTTGAAGGAGCCGGACGAAGCTAAATCTGCTCGTATGTCACAATATGTCAGTGATTCTAAAAATGGTCTACAAAATCTTAAAACTACATATACAAACGATAAAACGATGGCCGCATTAATTGACGTTATATTGGATTCTGTAAAGATGGTTGATTCCGAAAATGAGAATGTTGATGAGAATGGTTTTGAATCAGCATAGGACAAAAAACTTTAATTAATGACAGTGAAATTTTTTCTATATTTTCCATAGGTAATTCGTTTTTTATAATATCTTGCAATGATTTTTGAATACTACTATGAGTTGATAAAGCAAAACTTAATTTATCTGTAAATGCATTTTCTCTTAAAATTTCGAGTAAAATTTCCAATGACCCTATACGACAATTACAAAAAACCATTTCAGCTTTTTTACCAATCCATCTGACGGACCGTAATGATGTTGCATAGACAGGATACGCTGGTCCTGAAAAATTCCAATCATTTCCTGTAATTTTGTCTAAGATATCAACACATGCCTGTACATCATATTGCGCACGATGAGCATTATTAATGGGAGAACCTAATAATAATTTATGCAACCCATTTAATGAATAATTACCAGAATGTGATGTAACACAATCCCTACAAAAATTCAAAGAATCAAAAAATAACCAATGTAGAGGCATCAACTTTTGATATCTTTTTGTTTCTAGTTCCATGATAGGTTTATCTGCTTTAAATGTATTATGTGAAATAAAGACCGGTATTTGACCAGTTTGACTATTCACCCATTGAATGATATCATCCAATACAACATCCCAAGTTTTAGCATTTTCCTCATGTAAAAAATCACGAGTAATATGTGTCAATCCCTCAATTGGTGGTTTTGGAAACTGATTTATTTCTGGATTTGGGTCAACTACTTTGTTAAACCATTGACCGGTTTTTTTTGAAAATATCGAAATTTCCCATATTTGGCACGAATATAAATCTTGTATATTTCCAATAAATTCTAAATCGAATATAAAATAATCTACGCATCCGGCAATATTTTGTAAAAGATGCATTGTAATATATTGTTTTTATCATTATATACTTGTAATAACAACTATGATTTAACTTCGTGATTAAGAGACAATAATATTAGTCAACATGTTTATGGATTCATGTTTTTGTAACCTTTTGTTGTTATTTCTCTTCCATTTCGGAAAATGTTTTTTGATATTGATGACTCTATTTTCTATAATAGTATAATATGAAATCCATTCTGATTTTGTATTAATTCCTACGTAATGATTATCGTTATCATCAATGTAAACACCTCCCAATACTTTTTCACAAATAGGACATGACAAATTTAAATCTGAATTCTCTGTCCATTTTTTTTCCAAACAACTCACATGAAAAGTGTGTTGACAATCCGTTTTTATCAATTTGTCTTTTGTAATTTTTTGACATGAGCATAAACGACAGTTCATAATTATTGATTCATCATGTCAATTTATACAATTCTGTACATCATATGTGTAACAGTAAAGAATCCAAAAAGTATACAAACCAAAACAAAAAATGCGACGTCTTCAACAATTACTCCAACATCGTATTGTGTATATTGATGACATTCTTTATTTTACTTTCAAAAAGAACCGTTTTTTTGGCAGTATAACGTCAGGAGGTCTCATTTGGAAATGTCAATGGCAGAAACCAGGAGCATCAGCACCAATACAAGTCTTTCAAAATAATACATCGATGGATAGTCGCCAATATGTACGAACATTTGAATCACTCACCGATTGGACAGAGACTTGTATACAAGAATGTCTAGAAGAATATCACACACGCTATTCTTCCTGGAAAAGAGTCCGTCATCAACGTTTGGACCAACCCATGGAAGTACTCTATAAACATTTTCGTTCAAGTACATCAACACCCGAGACTGAAACCAAAGTATCTCTACATGAGAGAATAGTAGCATTACAACATCAGATTGAATTATGTAACAAACGTAATGATAAATGGAAAGAGTGGTGGAAAAATACGCATGGTTCAACTCCTCTACCTTTTGATGATGCGATAACTATAAAACCGCCAATAGAAAAAGATAATAATGTCCAAGCTCAACCCTTTGTTTTGTCTTCGGAGACTGGTCAGTATATGGTTTTACATCGTCTGAATGAAAAAGCGCCTCCAGAATGTGTATCTTGGTTAAAACAAAATGGTCCTGAATCTTTTAAAAAAATGTTGAATGATGAGAAGAATTCTGTTGTTTTTGAACCTTGTCTCGATGGATGTGATAATTGGGAACCTGTGGATGACCAAACAGCTCGGCGTTATGTTCATCAATTTTTCTCTTAATTTCTATAGTGATTGTGTTTATACTTTATATGTATATAAAGTAAAGTCATTATAATGAAATAAATGCACCCTGTCGATTTTTTGTTTTGGTTTGTAATCGTCATCATTTTACTATACATACTTATTTTCAATGTCTATATCTTTTTGTTTTGGTTTATATTGGTCATCATTTCACTATACATAATTATTAAAATAATGTTTAATGAATGTTTCTTACCATGGCGAGAAAATCATCGAGAAGCATTGAAAAATCAATCACTTCAAAACGAACAAAATAAAGTAATGTATGAAATAAAAGATAGTACATTAATAAATTTTTAAACAATGTCAACTTATATTACAGCTCGGCGTTATGTTCGTCAATTTTTATCTTAAATTCGATAGTGCTTCTGTTTGTACTTTGTATGTATATAAAGTAAAGTCATTATAAAAAATAAATGCTTCTATTAGAGTTTTTGTTTTGGTTTGTAATCGTCTTATTTTCACTATACATAATTTTTCAAATAATATTAAATATTTGTTTGTTACCATGGCAAAGTCGTCATAGAAAAAACTACGAAGAAAGAGAAGAAGATTTCATCAACAATCAGCGAGATGAATGGTTACGAGAAAATACGAATTATAAAGCATCCAAAAATTCACCAGTTCAAAACAAAGAACTGTATGAAATAAAAGATAGTATATCA
>Ga0115571_1000901_pt1 | contig 21847 bp, 25 predicted proteins | sample COGITO_mtgs_1205_FD_87293 | JGI IMG/M metagenome (GOLD analysis project Ga0115571, IMG submission 87293) | Pelagic marine microbial communities from North Sea - COGITO_mtgs_120531 | ecosystem: Environmental > Aquatic > Marine > Epipelagic | place: Germany:Helgoland, sampling site Kabeltonne...
TACTTTTTGGTGTCTAAATCGAGGATATTCGCCATTGATTATAATCGAAACGTAAAATTACAACTAATCTTGGCAAACCCTCTTACCACCTCCTTTAAAATTCGATGAAATAAATAAACATTTGATTTTCATCAAAATATCTCTATATTTGTATTAAATAATAAACGCCTATAGCACAAAACTACTTTTAAACCGTAACGATACGTTTAAACAGCTCCGCTGTAAATAAGTAGTTTATGCAAATCTCACAACTTCATCAACAAACTGACGCTCACCTTGTTAACGAATATATACTAGGGGATGAAAAGTCACTCGAAAAATTGATTTATAAACACAAATCAAAGATTTACAACTTTATTTTTTCTAAAGTACTCGATCGTGATATCGCAGAAGATATTTTCCAAGAGACCTTTATAAAAGTGATTAAAACCCTCAAAAACGGGGTATACAATGAAGAAGGTAAGTTTCTTTCTTGGGTTATGCGTATTTCACACAACCTAGTTATAGACTACTTTAGAAAATCCAATCGTATGCCTAAATTTGAGGCCAGTGATGATTATGATGTTTTTCAGTTCATTACCGACAATACGCCCAATGCGGAAAACAATCTGATCAAAGATCAAGTAGTTAATGATCTTCAAAACTTAATAACAGAGTTACCCGAAGATCAAAAAGAAGTCCTAAACATGCGTCTTTACAGAGACATGAGTTTTAAGGAAATTGCAGAAATAACAGGAGTAAGTATCAACACAGCTCTCGGAAGAATGCGTTATGCCATCATCAACTTGAGAAAGATGGTTGAAGATCATCAAATAGTTTTGACCCAGTAGATAATTTTTTAGTTTTTTTTTCGTTATTAAAGTAAAGCCATTGCATGGAGCAAAATTACTTTGATAAAAAACATTTCGTAAACGGTCCTCGACCCTTGGTCATAAAACGTATTTTGGCCTATTCTAAATACTACAATCAGAACAAAAAAGAATTCAAAGATTTAGAAAAATCAGACTAACTTTAGTTTTTTAACTGTTTTTTCAGCACTGTTTTTCTTCCTATTTTTTTGGTGATCAAGTCCTTTTCGATATCCCACCCCCTTGCAGGACAATATTCCCTGCCGTACCATATGATCTGAAGATGCAAGTCATTCCATCTGCTTTTTGGAAACAATCGCTTAGCATCTTTTTCCGTCTGAACTACATTTTTACCATTAGAAAAACCCCATCGATACAACAACCGATGAATGTGGGTATCCACAGGAAAAGCAGGGACACCAAAGGCTTGGGACATGACCACACTGGCCGTTTTATGCCCAACTGCGGGAAGGGCTTCCAATGCTTCAAAACTTTTGGGTACTTCACCTCCATGTTCATTGATTAGTATGTGAGACAAACCATGGATTCCTTTAGATTTCATGGGGGAGAGCCCAACAGGTTTGATTATTTCTCTGATCTCTTCAACCGTTAGTTTGATCATTTTTTGGGGAGTATCGGCCTTTTTAAACAAAAGAGGGGTGATTTGGTTGACCCTTATATCAGTGCTTTGAGCAGACATTAGAACGGCTATTAGCAGTGTATAAGGATCTTTATGGTCGAGAGGAATGGGAATTTCAGGATAGAGTTTGTCCAACGCTTCCATCACAAACGATACCTTTTCCTTTTTAGTCATTGAGATTTTTTGTTATTTCGATTCAAAATAAAAAAATAATATGAATACTTTACAAGCTGGGGATACTGTTCCTCATTTTACTACGGTTGATCAAGATGAAAATACCATTAGTACTGGAGATTTAAATGGGAAAAAAAGTATTGTTTTTTTCTACCCTAGAGCCAATACTCCTGGATGTACTGCCGAAGCATGCAACCTAAGGGATAATTATAAGGAATTACAAGAAAAAGGGTATCAATTGTTTGGCGTGAGCGCTGACGCACCCAAAAAGCAAAAGAATTTCGCTAATAAGTATGATTTACCCTTCCCATTACTGGCAGACGAAGACAAATCGGTCATCAATGCTTTTGGTGTTTGGGGACCTAAAAAATTTCAAGGAAAGGAATACGATGGTATTCACAGAACTACTTTTTTGATCGATGAAAAAGGGATTGTAGAAAGAGTAATTAGCAAAGTCAAAACCAAAGACCATGCGGCACAGATCTTGGAAGAAATTTAGGCTTTTACCTTTTTTTCTTTCCATCCAAACATTTTATTTTTCATTATCATCTCTGCAATACCCTCGGGTAGTTCGTCCTTCCATCCGTCTGCACCCTTTTTAATTTTAGAGAGTATTTCACGTGAAAAGATGGATAGGTATTCACTTTCATAGTCAAAGATGTCTACCACTTTACCGTTGTATTTAAAGAACTTGTAAAAATCTTTCATTCTCGGGTGAAGCTTCAGGTTGTTGGAGTTGATAATTTCTCCACTTTCAGACTGTTTCATGGGGTATAAATAAACTTTGAGGTTGTTGTGGAACATTTTACCAAAAGCCTCTAATATCCCTCCTTTTACATCCTTATAATATTGCTCATCAAAGATTTCAACAAAGTTACTGACTCCCATAGTCAGACCAATTTGCTCTTTGGTGTATTCAGAGAGGTAGTCCACCATCCTGTAATACTCTTTAAAATCTGAGATCATCACAGTATGCCCCAAGGAACAAAGTAGTTTGGCACGATCCATAAAATCTGATTCGTCTATTTCGCCTTGCGAGGTTAGGTTTGAGAGGGTAATTTCAAAAATCACCTCCGTTTTATCCTCATTTACATTTTGTTCTTTAACAAAAATATCATAGGACTTTTTGAACATATCAATATTGACTTTGGTCACAGGTCTAAAACTCCCCCTTAAAACCAAGATGTTTTTTTTGTAAAGTACACGAGCTGGTAATACATTATTTCCCTCAGGGTTAAACATGACGGCTTCTGTCATCTTATTTTTTAAAAGCAAAAGACTTAAAATCCTATTGTCAATTCCTTTAAAAATCGGCCCTGAAAAGTTAATGGTATCAATCTCAATGGATGTTTTGTCAATATGATCATACAAGTGTTTGATGATTTTCTTGGGTTCATCATAATTGTAAAATGCGCCATAAACGAGATTTACACCCATAATTCCAATGGCCTCTTGTTGAAGTCTGGCCTCTGTTTGATGGAAACGAATATGAATCATAATTTCATTGTAGGGTTCTTCTGGAGCAATTTGATAGCGAATACCCATCCATCCGTGACCTTTGAATTTTTTAGCAAAATCAATGGTAGCCACCGTATTGGCATAGGCAAAAAACATTTTATCGGGATGGTTGGTGCGAGGAATCCTTGTTTCCAGCAACATAATTTCCCTTTTCAGCATTTTGTGCAATCTTGTCTCGGTAACATACCTTCCATCATCCTCTTCACCATATATGGTGTCACTAAAGTTTTTGTCATAAGCACTAATGGTCTTAGCAATTGTTCCCGATGCACCACCAGCTCTAAAAAAATGTCGGGCAACCTCTTGACCTGCTCCAATCTCGGCAAAAGTACCGTAGATACGATCGTTTAAATTGATTCTTAGTGCTTTGCGTTCGGTGGAGGGCCGTTTTTCAAATTCTTTGTCTCCAGGAAGGGTAATTGGCATATTATGGTATATGACATAAAATTACAAAGTTTGTTTTATATCTCCTTAAATATTTACTTTTGAATTGCCATATGATCAAAATAACTTTTCTAGGGACAGGTACCTCTCAGGGGATCCCTGTGATAGGGAGCAATCATCCCGTTTGTATGAGTGAAGACCCCAAAGACAAAAGGCTGAGATCCTCGGTATTGATTCAATGGGATGAGTACAACTATGTCATCGATTGTGGTCCTGATTTTCGTCAGCAAATGTTACAAGCAGGCTGTAATCATTTAGACGGTATACTGTTTACCCATGAGCACGCTGACCACACGGCTGGCATTGACGATATTAGACCTTTTTTTTTCAGACAGGGCGATATACCTATTTATGGCACCGAAAGGGTAATACTGGACTTGACTCGCCGTTTTTCATATATTTTTCGCACAAAAAATAGGTATCCTGGAGCGCCTGCTGTCCAAATCAACACCATACATAAAAACACTGTTTTTTCCCTAGCTGACAAAAAAATAATCCCAATTGAAGTGATGCACAACCAATTGCCAGTAATGGGCTTTAGAATAGACAACTTTTGTTATTTGACCGATGTAAAGTCAATAGCAGAGGATCAACTTAACAAACTCAATAATTGTGATGTATTGGTACTTAACGCCCTGAGAATTGAAGCACACCCTACGCATCTGAATTTGGAAGAAGCCTTGGAGTTGGTTGCTCAAATTAAGCCCAAACGCACCTATTTTACCCATATCAGCCATTTGTTGGGATTTCACGAAACCCTTTCAAAACAACTGCCAGAGAATGTATTTTTAGCCTATGATAAACTTGAAATTTATGCTAACTGATTTTATCCCTTGCATCACAGTAGAGCGTACAATGCTTGTAAATAAAAAAAAATGACATGAAAAAAAACATCATACTTTATTTGTTCCTATTCACCGCTTTGATTTTGATCTTTCAGTTGGTCAATTCCAATAAAGTATTTGAGGAATTAGAGCGTAAATTAATGGTTACAAAAACCCTTAATGAAAAACTGAAAGATTCTATTTTTCAGATTCAGAACCGCTTGGAGGAGCAAAATGACTTTAATTTATCAGGAAATGAATACGCTTTGCGTTATTTTGAAAATCTTTCTCTTGATAACATCGCCAGTCGTATTAAAGATGAACTTTACGAGACCAATTTATTGCGGGAAAAAAACGAATTGATCCCCTATGCAGTAATGGACCGCATTTTTCTGATCAATAAGATCAAAGTGTTGAACCACCGTTGGATTGTCGCCGATTTTTCAGATGGAACCCATTGGGGAGAAATATTTTTGACCTACGAAATTGATCAAAAAGGAAGTGTCTATTTTGAATTAACAGAGCATTTCCTGTATCCTAATCCAGATTAGTATTGGACAACCATTCGAGTAGGTCTTTAAAATTATCAGAAGAAACATTGTGCCCATCGGGATAGGCGTTAAAACATACCGCTGGATTCATATCCTTAAGTGTTGTAATACTCTTTTCTGCCCATGCAAAGGGAACTGTGGTGTCTAGGGTTCCATGAGAAGCATAGGCCAAAATATTTTGATATTCCTCAAGGGGTTTTTTTAAAAGCTGTTCATTTATATATCCACCCATACAAACAGCTCTTCTGAATCGGTCGGGACGATCTAATAAAAGTGACCAACTGAGAATGGCTCCTTGACTGAAGCCCATCAAACTCATGTCTTTAGGGTTCAAACGATATTCTTCTTCTAAATAATCCAACTGCTCAACGAAAGCTACTAAGGATTTTTTAGCTTCCGCTAGGTCAGACCATTTGTCCTGAGCTGCATCAAAATGAATGGAGTACCAAGCCTTTCCACCGAAGGGGGTCTCCAGAGGGGCTTCCAAAGAAATAATAGTGTAATGCGCTGGCAAATAGTCCGCAAATGAAAAGAGATCGTCTGCATTGCTTCCGTATCCGTGTAAAAGAAGGAGCGAGGGATGGGGGGCTTCTCCAGATGTTGCTTTTCTGACTTTATAAGATAACATCTGGTTTAATCGTTTAGCGTAAGTTCGCCATTGTTAATGCTACCCAATACTTTTCCCTGAAGATCTTGTCCCAGATAGACACTATTTTTTGAGGTGGATTTTAAGTCGTCTATAGAATAACGATATGATCTTTCAGGATCGAAAAGGGTTAAATCTGCGGTTTCTCCAACAGCAATTCTAGCACTCGGTATTCCAAAACACTTACCTCCCCTTGTTAAAAAACTTAATACATTGTCCAAGGGAAATATCTTATTGAGCATACCGAAACAACTTTCTAATCCAAGGCTCCCAGGCGCAGCATTCTCAAATTCCAACTTTTTATTTTCAATATTCATGGGTTCGTGCATGCTACTGATCATGTCAATGCTTCCGTCCAATAGACCAGCCCTTAAGGCTTGTTGATCAGATTTAGATCGAATGGGAGGAAATAGTTTAAAATTAGAATTAAAATCCTCCAATATTGTATCATCAAAAATCAAATGGGGTAGGCCCACACTGCAATTGACACTGAGGCCTTCACCTTTTGCTTTTCTGATCAAATCCAAACTTGCTGCTGAACTGATGTTGGGGATATGTAATTTTCCGCCTGTGTATTTCAATATCTCAAGATCTCTAGCAATTTGGACCGATTCGGCCATTGCAGGAATCCCTTTCATACCGATTTTGGTGCTGGTAATACCTTCATGCATTATCCCTTTTCCAGCCAATTCTTTGTCCTGTGGATACGAAATGATTGTGCCCTCAAAACTCTGACTGTACTGTAAGGCTATTTTGAGAAGATTTCCCTTTTCTACTGCTTTTTTATGATCTCCAAAAGCAATAGCCCCTTGGGTGTGCATGTCGAAAAGTGAGGCCATTTGCTCGCCTTTTGCGTCTTTGGTTAGGGCGCCGATAGGGTAGAGGGAAGTAGTCAAACCTTGGGCCATTTTGATCAAATGCCCTATACTGGAACTGGAATCGGGGACAGGATTAGTATTGGAATTCAATAATATTTTGGTGAATCCCGATTTTGCGGCCACTTTCATACCGTGATAGAGTGTCTCGCGCTCCTCATAGCCTGGCTCACCAAAAGACACGCCACTGTCAAACCAACCAGAGGAAACAAATAGGTTGTCGAAAGTATATTGTTGGGTTTCTTTGTCGGTCTTGATTTGATCAGCAATCTCAGTTATCGTTCCATTCACTATTAGAATGTCTTGACGGGAGGAATGAAAAGGACTTTGAGGATTTAGAAGAGTAGCATTTTTTAGAAGTATTTTCATCAATAAATCGCTGTTGTACAAAAGTATAAAATCAATAGGAATAAACGCTTTTTAGAGCCTGTATTCTGATTTAGAATTTTTCGAAGACACCCAACCCAAAGAGAGCGAAATCGTATTTTACAGGATCATTGGGGTCTAGCTTTCTGAGCTTCAAATCAAGCTCCGACAAGGCTCGAGCATCGTTTTGTTTCCTTTTTAAAAGCTTGAGTTTACGGGCTACATTTCCAGTATGTACATCTAAAGGAAGGGACAATTCGGAGGGTAAAATACTTTTCCAAATCCCAAAATCAACCCCTTTGTCGTTGGAACGAACCATCCATCGTAGGAACATATTGATTCTTTTGGCTGCTGAGCCTTTAAGTGGGTCTGACACATGTTTTCGTGTCCTTGGTGGATATTGAAGTTCAAAAAATGTTTTTTTGAATTCGTGGATGCGCTCTTGTAGAGAAATATTTTTTGTAGAAAATAAAGGTTCCAACCCGCCGTGGTTTTGATAGATGTTTTTCAAAGCCTTTACGAAGTACAGTAAATCGTGTTCGTTGAAGGTGCGGTGAACAAAACCTCTAAACTTTTTGGAATCACCTTCTTGGTGATGTAGGACGAAATCATAAGGGGAATCGTCCATGATAGCCATCATTTTAAGAGCGCTTTTAAGGATACTGACCCGATTTCCCCAGGCAATAGTTGCACTCAGAAAAGCAGCAATTTCTATGTCTTCTTTTTTGGAAAACTTATGTGGAATCTGAATGGGGTCGTGGGAAATAAATGCCGCAGATTCGTATTGTTGGGCTTTAAAATCTAGAAAAGATTGGAGTTCCTTTTGGTTCATCAATCGATATTCCCGTCTTTAAGTAGAATTTTACGATCGGCCATATTGGCCAATGCATCATTGTGGGTAACAATGACAAAGGTGCAACCAATTTGATCTCTGAGTTGAAAAAAGGTTTCGTGCAAGGCTTTTGCATTTTGTGAATCCAAATTACCACTGGGTTCATCGGCAAAAATAACCTTAGGATCATTGATTAATGCCCTGGCCACGGCCACGCGCTGCTGTTCTCCCCCCGATAACTCTTGGGGTTTGTGGTGTATGCGACTTGAAAGCCCCATTTGGTCGAGTAACGATGTCGCTTTTTTCTTTAATTCGGAATCGTTTTTTTTGGCGATCCACCCCGGCATACACACATTTTCAAGTGCAGTAAATTCGGGTAACAGTTCATGAAATTGAAAAATAAAGCCCAAATATTGATTTCTAAAAGACGCCATTTGGGCAGCATTCATTTTTTGAATGTTGATCCCTTCTATTTCTAAATGACTTTTTTCGTGCTTGTCGGGCGAATCAAGTGATCCTAATATCTGAAGTAGGGTGGTCTTTCCTGCTCCTGATGGCCCTACGATGGCCACCACTTCCCCAGATTTGATATTGAGATCAATCCCCTTTAGAACCGGTAAGTCGCCATAGGTTTTATAAATTTGGCTGCAAGAGATTATGTTACTCATTTCCCAAAATTAGTTTTTACAAATTAAATTCTTTTTAACCAATCTGTTTATTTTGTTTTTGTTTAATGTCTTTAATATTTGTTGAATATTTTATTATATTTGATAAACAAAATTAATTACTTGATCAAACAAGCGTATTTTGCAGGAGGTTGTTTCTGGTGTACAGAGTCAATATTTCAAGGGGTTAAAGGGGTTAAAGAAGTTATTCCTGGTTATATGGGAGGACACATTAAAAATCCCGCTTATCGAGAAGTTTGTAATGGAAACACGGGGCATACAGAAACCATCAAAATCATTTACGAACAAGACCTGGTCTCCTATGGAGAATTGTTGGAAATCTTTTTTCTAACCCATGACCCAACTACCCTCAACCAACAAGGAAATGATGTGGGAACACAGTATCGATCCGCAGTCTTTTTTAATAATCTAGAAGAAAAACTGCAAATTGAGGCTTGTATTGACCATTTACAAAAAGAAGCTGTTTTTGATGATCCTATCGTTACTGAAATCAATAGCGAATGCCCTTTTTATCCAGCAGAGGTTGAGCACCATGATTATTATAACAGAAATTCTGAACAGCCCTATTGCCAGTTTGTTATTACCCCAAAACTCAAAAAATTCAAAACTATATTTAATCAATATTCTGAACTATGATGAATGATAATTTTAACATCGACACGCTCCCCATCACAGAGGAGATAAGAGTAAATTTCTCAAAGATTATTGATCTTCTTGGGGAGGACAACGAAAGAGAAGGCTTGGAGAAGACGCCTATGCGTGCTGCCAAAGCCATGAAATTTTTAACTGAGGGCTATGAAAAGGATCCCAAACAGATTCTACAAAGCGCTATGTTTAGTGAAGACTACAATGAAATGGTTATTGTCAAAGACATTGAGTTGTATTCCCTTTGTGAACACCACATGTTGCCCTTTTTTGGTAAAGCTCATATCGCTTATATTCCCAATGGAAAAATTGTTGGTTTGAGTAAAATTCCCAGAGTTGTTGATGTGTTTGCCAGAAGATTACAAGTACAGGAACGCTTGACAGAACAAATATTGGATTGTATCAATGATACCTTACAACCCAAAGGGGTCGCTGTGGTCATTGAGGCTTCACACATGTGTATGATGATGAGAGGGGTTCAAAAACAAAATTCAACCACCACAACCTCTGGATTTAGGGGGACTTTTAAAGAAACGGACACACGAAACGAGTTTTTGAAGTTGATCACTTCTAGTTTGAGTTAGTCTTTATTTTTCTTCTCAAAAAGAAACTTTAATCCCACCCTCTTTAAAATTTTCTTTTCAAACTCCCAAAAGAATTTGAATTGAAAAAAAACTGTTGCTACTACAATCAACAGTACTTGATAGATGGGGAAGATGATCAGTATTCTCAATAAAAAATAAAGAAACATCCCTAAGGGTATTTCCTCGAAATCAGTGGCCTGAATACCTAAAAATTCAAGTAACGGCAAAGCCAATTTAGCACTGGCTGAACCCGTTATGGCAAAGACGATGAAAATGACAGTCAACTGGATGTCAGATTCAATTCCCCACTTTTTTTTGAGGCGCTTAAACATGGGGCACTATCCTAAAATTGAAATGATTTGCTGTGCGAGCTCATCACCGATTCGGTCTTGGGCTTCTAGAGTTGCAGCACCAATGTGTGGGGTCAAAGATATTTTGGGGTGCATCAACAATTTGATCTCGGGTTTGGGCTCATTTTCAAAGGTATCCAAGCAAGCAAAAGCCAGTTTGTTATTATCCAATGCCTCTACCAAGGCCACTTCATCCACTACGCCTCCCCGGGCTGCATTGATGATCACAGCACCCTCTTTCATCATGCCCAATTCTTTTGAACCAATGACATAATCTTTTTGAGCTGGGACGTGAAGGCTAATAAAATCCGACTGTTTTAAAACTTCTTCAACCGAAATGGTCTCTATTTTGACAGTCATAGATTGACCGTTAAACAATTCAACGGCAACTTCTGCGGCATCCATGTACTTATCTGCGGCAACAACATTCATCCCCACTCCCAAAGCGATTTTGGCAACTTCTTGACCAATTCTACCAAATCCGATAATTCCAATGGTTTTACCCCGGAGTTCAATTCCTTTGGCATAGGCCTTTTTTAGCCCTTTAAAGTTTGATTCTCCTTCCAAAGGCATGTTTCGGTTGGAATCGTATAAAAATCGTACCCCACCAAAAAGATGGGCAAAAACCAACTCGGCTACAGAGGAAGAAGACGCAGCTGGCGTATTGATTACGCTCAACCCTTTTTCACGGGCATAGGCAACATCGATATTGTCCATTCCTACACCACCTCGACCAATGACTTTGAGTCCAGGACAAGCGTCGATCAATTCTTTTCGTGCAGTTGTTGCACTTCTGACCAACAATACCGTGATTTTATTTTCATTGATGTAGTTGACCAATTGTTCTTGGGCAACATTGGTTGTGATGACTTCAAAACCTGCTTGTGTTAATATGTCAACACCAGATTGGGAAACACCGTCATTTGCTAATATTTTCATTCTAGATTTATTGGTTAGGCTTTTCTTTCAAATTCCTGCATACAATCCACCAAAACCTTTATGCTTTCGATGGGCATTGCGTTATAAATTGAGGCACGGTAACCGCCAACAGAGCGGTGTCCTTTGAGTCCACTGATGTTGGCTTGATTCCAAAGTGGATCAAAAATATCTGCCTGGGTATTGTCTTTCAAATTAAAAGTAGCATTCATATGACTTCGATCATCTTGGTGTGCAAAACCTTCAAAAAGAGGATTTCGATCAATTTCGTCATAAATCAAAGCGGCTTTCTTATCGTTTTGTATTCCTACGCCTTCTAAACCTCCGTTTTTGGCGATCCAACGCAAGTTTAATAAAACCGTGTAAACGGGAAATACTGGAGGAGTATTAAACATACTTCCTGCGTTGGCTTGAACTTCGTAGTTAAGCATGGAAGGAATAGCCCTGCTTACCTTGTTGAAGGATGATTCTTTTATCACGACCAATGTAACGCCTGAAGGTCCCATGTTTTTTTGAGCTCCAGCATAGAACATATCGAATTTGGAGTAATCAAATGGTCTTGAAAAAATATCAGAACTCATATCGGCCACTATAGGAACATCGGTATCGGGTAATGATTTGTATTGGGTACCAAATATCGTATTGTTGGTTGTCAGGTGAAGATAATCCAGGTCATTAGGGATATCGTAGCCCTTGGGTATATAATTAAAATTTTGGTCTTTAGAAGAGGCCAATTCATGAACTTCTCCCAGTAGTTTAGCTTCTTTGATCGCCTTAGTTGACCAAGTTCCAGAGTTTACATATCCTGCTTTATTTTCCAATAAATTATAGGCGGTCATCAAGAACTGCATACTTGCACCTCCCTGGAGGAACATGGCTTTATATCCTTTATTCTCCAATCCCAATAACTGAAGTGAAAGAGAACAGGCCTCTTCCATAATCCCTATAAATTCTTTGCTTCGGTGAGAAATTTCAATCAGTGATAAACCGATGTTATCCAGTTCTAAAACGGCTTGGGCGGCACCCTGAATTACCTCTTGTGGAAGGATGGCAGGACCCGCACTGAAATTGTGTTTTTTCATATCAATTTTCAAAGTGCAAATATCAAAAGTTCAGTTTAATTACCAATTTAATAAAGATTAAATTTTATCAATTTTTTCAACAATAGCAGTAACCTTAAAATCCAATCTTTAAAGTGATTTTAGAAAGGCTAGGGTATCTACTCCGTCTGCATAATCCCACAGCGCTGGATTTTGGGCTTGTCCGAAAGCGATGGCTCCAGTAATACCAGCGTTGGAAACAATACATTGGATATGTTCTTGTTGTTCTTCTAGATGTTTACTGAGGGAGGTGGGATCGTCGTAAAATTCATAATGGGCAGTGGCAATGGGAGAGGAAATGGCTTTTTCCTCTCTTAACATAAAAAAACCGTTTTCCAAAAAATCAAATTCACTCATCAAATACACTGCCTTGTTATAATCGTAATTGTTGGCGTATTTGTTCATTTCTATGACATGGGCATAAGGGTAGAGCCCGCCAAAAATTTGATTGAGATCAAAATTTTTGGGCAGATAGAGTTTAGAAACATTGCGGCATCCCAATCCATAATATTGTAACATGTCTTTCCCAAGACCTTCCAAGTCACTAGTGGATTCTGTTCCGTCCAAAACGGCAATCCCGTTTTTGTTTTTTCGGATGATGTGGGGGTATTTAGAAAAATAATGATCAAAATATCGGGCAGCATTGTTGCTTCCTGTGGCTATAACTGCATCAAACCCTTCGAGTTTACCTTTGGTAAAGGTGGTCATGGATTCTAGAAAAGGGTCGGTACTCACCAAAAATGGAATCAAAAGATTGTCTTTGGTAGCGCATTTGACCAGTGCTTTATGGCCCGAAATCCATATGGAGATCAGATCGTGTAGTCCCACCAATGGAATATTTCCAGCCATGATCACTGCAATGGTTTTGGGTTGGGCTTGTGTCGTTAGAGCATAAGGACCAATCCATTTTGAAATATAATCCGCTTCAAGAGCGACTCCCCAGGCCTTAATGGCCATCAGGCAAGCGTCTTTTTTAAACCATCCATTTTGGTGTTGGGCATTTTCAATGACCTCAAAAAAGGGATCATATCGAGGATTATCCTCTGAAATATGACGGAAAAAATGACCTAATTTTTCTAATGCTTTGATTCTATCTTCCAGTTGACTCATTTATTTGTAAAGAATGATTTTAGGTCTTACTTTTGTTGTCAAATTTAAATAAACATATTCATTATGGCCATTATCATCACCGACGAATGTATCAATTGTGGCGCGTGCGAACCCGAGTGCCCCAATACAGCGATTTATGAAGGTGCTGATGATTGGCGATACGAAGACGGAACCGATTTAAAGGGAGATGTGGTATTGCCGAACGGGAAAGCCGTAAATGCCGAAGAAACTCAAATTCCTGTATCTGACGAGTTCTACTATATTGTTCCCGATAAGTGTACGGAATGCAAAGGATTCCATGACGAACCGCAGTGTGCTGCCGTTTGTCCTGTTGATTGTTGTGTTCCTGACGAAGACCATGAAGAAACAGAAGAAGTGTTGTTGGGTAAACAACGCTTTATGCATCACGATTAATCCCATTATTTATGAAAGCTGGAATCGTAGGCTTGCCCAATGTGGGCAAATCCACCCTATTCAATTGCCTCTCTAATGCCAAAGCGCAAAGCGCCAATTTTCCTTTTTGTACCATAGAACCTAACATAGGGGTGGTCAACGTACCCGATCCACGTCTCGATAGATTGACCGATTTGGTCAATCCTGAAAAAGTAATTCCTGCTACAGTAGAAATTGTTGATATCGCTGGTTTGGTCAAAGGAGCCAGTAAAGGGGAGGGGTTGGGAAACCAATTTTTGGGAAACATCAGGGAAACCGATGCCATTCTTCATGTCTTGAGGTGTTTTGAAGATGATAATATCGTCCATGTCGACGGTTCTGTCGACCCTCTGAGAGATAAAGAGACCATTGACATTGAACTCCAATTAAAAGACCTAGAAAGTACAGAAAAAAGAAGGGATAAAATCCAACGGGCAGCCAAGACTGGAAACAAAGAGGCACAAAAGGAATTGGAAGTCTTAAATACAATCATTGCTTCCCTTGAAGCCGCACAAAATGTAAGATCAATTCCCTTCTCGGAAGAAGATCGTATGAACTATGTCAATACCCTTCAACTGATTACTGATAAACCTGTGATGTATGTTTGTAACGTCAGTGAGGATGCTGCTGTTGATGGAAATGATTACGTAAACCAAATCAAAGCGGCAGTAGCCCAAGAAAATGCTGAAGTATTGATTCTTGCGGTGAGTATAGAGGCCGATATCAATGAATTGGAATCCTATGATGAAAGGCAAATGTTCCTTGAGGATTTGGGACTTTCTGAACCAGGTTCCGCCAAACTGATCCGAGCTGCCTACCAATTACTTTCACTACAAACTTATTTTACCGCAGGAGAAAAAGAAGTTCGTGCATGGACCATTCCCAAAGGAGCTACCGCTCCTCAGGCCGCAGGCGTCATCCATACCGATTTTGAAAAAGGTTTTATCCGTGCCGAAGTCATCTCCTATCAGTACTACAACGAATTGGGAAGCGAACAAAAAGTCAAAGAAGCAGGAAAAATGAGGGTAGAAGGGAAGGATTATGTCGTTGACGACGGCGATGTGATGCATTTTAGGTTTAACGTGTAACGTCATTCGTGTATGGCGAGTGAGACGCAGTCTCATAGGGAGCCATTATTGTTTCTAATTAGCTATACACTTATGTTGTCAGTACGTTACAAGGCACGTTTTAATTTATCTATCTAAACACTCAATTTCCTTGGTCATCAGCGTAATTTACGAATGCCGTCGGTCAGTAATTAGTTAAAAAGGAGCGCAAAGTGAGATTTAACATACGACAAGCAATTACTGACCAACTAGTAGATAAACACTATATAGCGTTTATATTCCTTTATTAACGCTTTCCAGTAAAAAAAACCTAGAAGGGCCTTAGTTCGTTACAGAATCATAGATCACCACCTTTTCCCAAAGTGCTTTACCTTGTTCGATAAACAACAGATGGGTGGGATCCACTTGATAAGCATCGTGAGTAGCCAAATCGGGAAATGTAACCACAAGGCTATAGGTATAAGAATTGTCAATTACAGGGCGGTCAGTAGCTGCAGGTTCACCGATATGGGAGCCCACCACTTGTGGATTGGTGTTGATAAATTGAGTCAATGCATTTTTAAAGGCTTCCCGGTCAGAGGCGCTGTCGGGGTTTTTAAGCCAAAAAAAGACCATATGTATAAAATCTCCATTGATCTTACTTGAGGGTATTGCTGCTTTCATAGGCAGGGAAAGTATAGAAAAAGTTTAAAACTAAATTAATGGGTTTAGAGAATCCAAATGATTGTTTGGCAATCTATAAAAATATTCTTTCAAAAGCCTAATCAATAAGGGAGTGTAATGCAAACTTCTCAACAATCGGGGAATGTAATTTGTTAATTTCTTTGACTGGATTCAACTTATAAATTGGCCTTCAAATTATAAATTAGCATACGATTATGGCCAAAGAAACGCAATACACCGAAGAGAACATCCGATCGCTGGATTGGAAGGAACACATTCGAATGCGACCGGGTATGTACATCGGAAAACTGGGGGATGGTTCTTCTCCCGACGATGGTATCTACATCCTCCTTAAAGAAGTACTGGACAACTGTATTGATGAATTTGTAATGGGTGCTGGTAAAACCATTGACATTGTCATCAAAGACAGCAAAGTAAGTGTAAGAGATTACGGTCGAGGCATACCCTTGGGGAAAGTAGTGGATGTGGTTTCCAAAATGAATACAGGGGGGAAATACGATTCTCGGGCCTTTAAAAAATCTGTGGGACTCAATGGTGTGGGGACCAAAGCAGTCAATGCTTTGTCCTCCATGTTTAGAGTAGAGTCGGTCAGAGAAAATCAAACCACCGCTGCTATTTTTCAATTCGGGAATCTGATCGAAGAAGAGGCGGTTGCCTCCAGCTCCAAAAGAAGGGGAACCCGAGTTGTTTTTGAGCCTGACACCTCCATCTTTAAAAACTATAAATACCGCTTGGAATACGTCGAGCGGATGCTTAAAAACTACGTATATCTAAATCCAGGGCTAACCATAGACCTCAATGGCGTAAAATTCTTTTCTGAAAACGGACTAAAAGACCTACTAGAAGATCAAACCAATGCCTCCGATTTATTGTACCCCATTATCCATTTGCGGGGAGAAGACATTGAAGTGGCGATCACCCACAGTCGATCACAGTATAGTGAAGAGTATCATTCCTTTGTCAACGGACAAAACACCACCCAAGGAGGAACCCATCAAGCCGCTTTTAGAGAAGCCTTGGTCAAAACCATCAGAGAACATTTTGGAAAAAACTTTGATGCTTCCGACATACGGAAGTCTATCATCTCCGCCATCAGCATCAAAGTAATGGAACCTGTGTTTGAGTCCCAGACCAAAACCAAATTGGGATCGACCGAAATGGGAGAGAAAATGCCGTCTGTACGAGCCTATATCAATGATTTTCTAGGAACCCAACTCGATAACTTCCTTCATAAAAATACTGAGACGGCCGAAGCCATTCGTCGCAAAATCCTACAAGCAGAAAAAGAACGCAAAGAACTTTCTGGCATTCGAAAGCTAGCCAAAGAAAGGGCCAAAAAAGCCAGTCTTCACAACAAAAAGCTCAGAGATTGCAGGGTACACCTGGGTGATCTCAAAAAAGACCGTCGTTTGGAATCCACCATCTTTATCACGGAGGGAGATTCTGCCAGTGGTTCCATTACCAAATCAAGGGATGTCAATACCCAAGCGGTTTTCAGTCTTAGGGGAAAACCCCTCAACACCTTTGGGATGAGCAAAAAAATAGTCTATGAAAACGAAGAATTCAACCTTTTACAAGCGGCGCTAAACATAGAGGAGAGCATGGAGGACTTACGCTACAACAACATAGTGATCGCCACCGATGCCGATGTAGATGGAATGCACATTCGTTTACTCCTCATCACCTTTTTCTTGCAGTTTTTCCCTGAGTTGATCAAAGAAGGTCATTTGTATATCCTACAAACCCCCTTGTTTAGGGTAAGAGACAAAAAACAAACCTTTTATTGTTACAGTGAACAAGAAAGGAAAGATGCGATTCAAAAGCTGAGTGGAAAACCTGAGATCACCCGATTCAAAGGGCTTGGAGAAATTTCCCCAGACGAATTTAAATTCTTTATAGGTGATGACATTCGCTTGGATCCCGTCATGATGGACAAATCCACTACTACCGAGGATTTATTGCAATTCTATATGGGCAAAAACACCCAAGACCGTCAAAAATTTATCATAGATAACCTCAAAGTTGAGCTGGATGTAGCCGAAGAAATGGTTTAATACATGGATGATTTAGAGCACGAACAAATACCTGAAGGAAACAATGACGGGGATACCCTGGTCAAAGTTACGGGCATGTACAAGGATTGGTTCCTTGACTATGCCTCCTATGTTATTTTAGAGCGTGCCGTCCCTGCCATTTATGATGGACTAAAACCCGTTCAGCGCAGGATTCTTCATTCCATGAAAGACCTGGACGATGGTCGGTACAACAAGGTGGCCAATATTGTGGGACATACCATGCAGTACCATCCCCACGGTGATGCCAGTATTGCCGATGCCATGGTTCAAGTTGGTCAAAAAGAACTGTTGATTGATACCCAAGGGAATTGGGGAAACATCCTTACTGGTGACCGTGCTGCCGCTTCTAGGTATATAGAAGCCAGACTCTCTAAGTTTGCCCTAGAAGTAGTCTTCAGTCCCAAAGTGACCGATTGGCAACTTTCCTATGACGGAAGAAAAAAAGAACCCGTTCATTTGCCAGTTAAGTTCCCTTTACTTTTGGCCCAAGGGGCGGAGGGGATTGCCGTAGGCCTTTCAACCAAAATACTCCCACATAACTTTATAGAGCTCCTCAACGCAAGTATCCAGCACCTCAAAGGAAAAAAATTCAAACTCTATCCTGACTTTCAGACAGGAGGAATAATTGATGTTCAAGCCTATAATGACGGGAATCGAGGAGGTAAAGTAAGGGTCAGGGCCAAGATCAGTCAGTTGGACAAAAACACCCTGGTCATCAATGAAATCCCCTATGGAACCACCACTTCAGGTTTGATTGATAATATCCTCAAAGCGAACGAAAAGGGGAAAATAAAAATCAAAAAAATTGAAGACAATACCGCGGCCAGTGTGGAAATCATCATTCACCTGCCCTCGGGAATCTCCCCCGACAAAACCATCGATGCCCTCTACGCTTTCACCGATTGTGAAAGTTCCATTTCTCCTTTAGGCTGTGTCATCATTGACAACAAGCCCCATTTTATTGGTGTAAGCGAAATGCTTATCCTTTCCACAGACCACACCGTAACCCTGCTCAAAAAAGAGTTGGAAGTGCAACTGCAAGAACTGGAAAACCAATGGCATTATGCCTCCTTGGAAAGGATATTTATTGAAAACAGAATTTACCGAGACATAGAGGAGGAAAACACTTGGGAAGGCGTATTGGAAGCCATTCGCAAGGGGTTAGAACCGCATATTACCTCACTGAAAAGACCAGTGATAGAAGAGGATTTGGTGCGTTTGACAGAAATTAAAATTAAGCGTATATCTAAATTTGATATCGACAAAGCTCAACAAAAAATTGAGGCATTAGAAGGAGAAATTACCGAAGTAAAAAATCACTTGGCCCATTTGGTAGACTATGCCATCAACTATTTTAAGCACCTGATCAAAACCTATGTAAAAGAAAAAGAACGCAAATCTGAAATAAGAATTTTTGATGATGTCGATGCCCGAAAAGTAGTCGTCAGAAATCAAAAACTATACCTCAATCGGTCGGAGGGATTTATTGGAACTTCACTCAAAAAAGACGAATACCTTTGCGACTGTTCCGATATTGACGATATCATTGTTTTTACCAGAGAAGGTAAAATGCAAGTAGTAAGAGTGGACAGTAAGGTTTTTGTTGGCAAAGAGATTATTCATGCCGCCATTTTTAAGAAGAATGATGCTCGTACCATCTATAATATGATTTATAAAGATGGTAACAAAGGCAGCTCCTTTATCAAAAGGTTTGCAGTTAAAGGAATAACCCGTGAGAAGGTATACGACATGACCCAAGGAACTGCGGGTTCCTCGGTCTTGTATTTTACGGCCAATCCCAATGGAGAAGCTGAGGTGGTGACCATACTTTTAAGAAATACAGGAAAAGTCAAAAAACTCAAATGGGACCTAGATTTCGCCGATTTACAAATCAAAGGTAGAGGCGTAAGAGGTAATACCGTTACCAAATACAACATCCTCCGTGTAGAACTCAAAGAAAAAGGAGTCTCCACACTCAAGCCTAGAAAAATATGGTTCGACCAAACCATCAAAAGACTCAATACCGATGAGAGGGGCACTCTACTCGGTGCTTTTAAAGGAGAAGATAAAATATTACTGATCAATAAGCAGGGAAATGCTAAGGTGGTGATTCCTGAATTGACATTACATTTTGACGAGCAGTTGATTTGTATTGAGAAATGGGCTCCCAACAAACCCATTACAGCAGTCTATTTTGACCAAGAAAAACAAAGGTATTTTATCAAAAGATTCTTAATTGAAACCGAAACCAAGGAAGATCAGTTCATCAAGCCCGAAGGGGAGTTGCTTTTCCTCAATACCGATTGGCGCCCATTGATAACGGTCAACTTCGTAAAACCAAGAGACAAAGACCCCATTCCACCAATGGAAGTCAATGCCGAAGAATTTATAGCCGTCAAGGGTTTTAAAGCTTTGGGTAACCAACTGACCCAACAAAAAATTAAAAACATAGTACTCAAGGAAGCTTTGCCCTATGACGATAACGAAGGGCCCGTTGAGGAAATAGAAGTCAATGATTTAGAAGAATTGAATGGAGATGATGAGGATTCACAAATCAAGCTAAACCTATAATATTTATGGTTTTTTTCTCAACTTCATATTGATGAACTCCACTCCCAGTGAAAAAGCAATAGCGAAATAAAGATAGCCTTTGGGGATTGACCCCACTGTTTGGCCCAATATTTCAGTATGGGACAAATGAGCTGCTTCTGCTAATAACATAAATCCAATTAATAAAAGAAAAGAAAGTCCTAATACTTGAAGAGACGGGTGTTGATTAACAAAATCACCCACGGGGTGAGCAAACAACATCATGATCAAAACCGATACCACAATGGCTGTTCCCATTACCATGCCAGCGTGGGGGAGACCGTTACTCATTCCCAGTGCCGTCAATATGGAATCCACAGAAAAAACCAGATTGATCAATGTTATTTGCAAAACAGCTTTGGTCAACGAAGTTTGGCCTCGAAGATGAATGTTTTGATCTTCTTTTAACTCAACCTTTTCGTAGATCTCTTTGGTACTTTTATACAAAAGAAATAAACCTCCCAAAAATAGAATAATGGCTTGGCCCGAAATTTCAGCCTGAATGATGGGGTTATCCAATTTTATCCAGGTGGCCTGCATTCGCATCAAAACAGAAATACCCAACAAAAGCACCAAGCGGAGGATCATGGCCATAGCCAGTCCAATTCTAACTGCTTTTTTTTGTTGCTTACCTGTTAGTTTTCCGGCAATGATTGAAACAAAAAGAATATTGTCAATTCCAAGAACAATTTCTAAAAAAGTAAGTGTCAATAGGGCCGACAAAATCTCCGTGCTAAAGAAAGATTCCATGATCTAGTTGGTTTTTTGGATGGTTCCTCGCTGCTTGTTGTCCGTTTTTCCAACCAATGAATACTCAAAAGTATAGGTATTTGCTTCAGTAGAAAGTATTTTAATTTGGATCGGACGTTTGTCTTGGTTAGAAATGGGGTTGAGTTTGGTTAGAATACATTCACAATCGTTGACCCAACGAATGCTTGCTGAATCAATCTTACCTTCGTAGCTTTCTATTTCAAGTTCCTCCGTTCGGGTAAAATAAGACGTTTTGATTTCTCCGTTAATCAGGGTGCTGAATTCAAATGAGCCGGTATGAAACTTTTTACAATCTCGTTCAACAGAGTAGCAGGAATAAAAGAATAATGATCCAAAGCAGATCGACGTAAAAATGCTATTTTTTAGGGACAAACCTTTCAAAACTTCCATCGTTGTAAAGATAAATGATTTCTTTGGGAGATTCACTTTCTTCAGATTGATTTGAAAATGGATTTTCAATTTCAGTTTTTTTAGAGATTGAAACAGTCTCTTGAGAAATTGTAGGGTGGTCTTTCTCTTCTTCAATAGAAGGAAATAAATCTTGATCCTGCTTTGGTGGAGTAGTAGAACGAGTACCCAATACAAGCCAATCCAATCCAACTTCGTCAAAAGCTTCATGAATCTTCATCAAGAATTCCAAACTGGGTTTATTTCTACCAGAGAGTATGTGTGACATGGCGGAACGTTGCACTCCAATTTTGGAAGCGAAACCTGCCGCAGAGAGCTGGTGGTTGCTTCTAACCTCTTCGATTCTTCGGACAATCTCACTAATGTTTAACATTGTAAACAGTTTTGATTTACTACGAAGATATTAAAATAATACAGATTAGTTTCAATGGTTTAAAGAATATTTTTTATGAATCTATTATTTAATTAAATATTATAAACTACTGATTTACAATATTATATATTACGATTGGTGATGTAAGTATACAAATGTTTACAATACACTCCATTTTAAGCGCCTATCTGTATAGAAATGTGAACTTTACTTGTTTAAATTTGTAAACTTTAACTTGTTTACATTTGTAAAATATTTGATTATATGATTTCCGAACAACGTTTTTTATCGCCACAAAAATGGGATGCTCTTTTAAAGA
>Ga0115571_1000922_pt1 | contig 21506 bp, 12 predicted proteins | sample COGITO_mtgs_1205_FD_87293 | JGI IMG/M metagenome (GOLD analysis project Ga0115571, IMG submission 87293) | Pelagic marine microbial communities from North Sea - COGITO_mtgs_120531 | ecosystem: Environmental > Aquatic > Marine > Epipelagic | place: Germany:Helgoland, sampling site Kabeltonne...
ATGACCGATGATTTAGGCTATGTAGATGTAGGTTTCAATGGGAGCGTTGAAATTCCTACCCCCAACATTGACCGCATTGCCCAGCAGGGGGTAAAGTTTACTAATGGTTATACACCCTATTCTGTTTGTAGTCCCAGCCGAGCTGGTTTCATAACCGGTCGCTATCAGCAGCGTTTTGGATATGAGAGAAATGCACAGTACCGCCCCAATGATCCCAATATGGGTTTACCCCAAACCGAAAAAACCATTCCTGAGGTAATAGGTCAGGTAGGTTATACTTCTGGAGTGATCGGTAAATGGCATTTGGGAGCTCATATTTCTAATCATCCACTGAACCGTGGATTTGATTTTTTCTATGGACATTTGGGTGGGGGCCACCGATATTTTCCTGAAGAACTCACCATAGAGGATAGTTATTCTATCAATGACGAACCTCTGAGTTACAGAACTTGGATCATGAGGGATCATCAATCAGAAAAAACAGATGAGTATTTGACAGATGAATTTTCGAATGAAGCGGTCAAGTTCGTTGAAAAAAACAAGGAAGGTCCTTTCTTTTTGTATTTGGCTTACAACGCTCCCCATGGGCCCCTTCAAGCCACTCAAAAATATCTGGATCGGTTTGACCATATCGAGGGCAAAAAAAGAAAAACATATGCCGCTATGGTCAGTGCTGTCGATGACGGAGTAGGCAGGATACTCGATCGATTGGAATCATTGGAGATCGCAGAAAACACCATGATTTTCTTTTTATCAGACAATGGAGGCCCCGAACCCAATAATGCCTCAAACAATGGGCCGCTAAGGGAGGGTAAATCCTCCATTTACGAGGGTGGAAATCGTGTTCCATTTGCCATGCAATGGACCGCTCAAATTGCTCCTATGGTCTATGAGTACCCTATTTCGAGTCTGGACATACTCCCTACGATAGCAGCATTAACCCATGCTCCTTTGCCAGCAGACAAGCCACTGGATGGAGTAAATATTATTCCTTTTCTAAAAGGAGAAAAGCAAGGAAGACCTCATCAAACGCTATATGTAAGGAAATTTGACAATGACCTCTATTCAGTGAGAGACGGAGATATGAAATTGGTAACCAAGAAAAAGAATAGCGTAAAAGAATTATACAACCTCCAGGAGGATTTGGGCGAAGAAAATGATCTGGCAGATGCGTTTCCTGAAGAGGTTAAAAGGTTGGATTCCCTTCGTCAAAACTGGGATTCACAATTGATTGATCCCATCTTCTTAGGCTTGATACATACCGATCGGTGGAAGAAAAGGTCAAAAGAAAATCCATAAAAAAAAGGGAGTGAAAATTCACTCCCTTTTTTTAATCATAACTGACTCCCTTTATTGAACTTTAAACCCTTGGGGGTTTTGAATCAACTTACTGGTAGCAATCGCTTCAGCAGGCATTGGAGTTATGTACTGATCTTTAGTAGGTTGTCTAACCAAAGGAACCTGCTCGTTGGGATCTCTTCTCGAAATAGCATCCTCAAGCGTTTCGGTTCTAATCAAGTCAAACCATCTTTTGTTCTCTCCAGCCAATTCCCATCCTTTTTCTGTTACAATGTCGTTAACCGTTGCAGTGGTAACATCAACTGAAGGGTCAGCAGTATTGGGATCAAGACCAGCAGCTCTTCTCTTTACTTGGTTTAGCGCCTCTAATGCGGAAGCATCCATAGATCCTGAGGCAGCTTTAGCCTCGGCATAAATGAGTAAAACTTCAGAATAGCGATAAACCTCAATCGGTCTATATCCCATCGTTCGCCCAGCAACTGTTATATCTTCTGATGTAGTCCACTTCGCATACATAGGGTGGAACCTTTGAGATACATCCCATCTAATGGTAGGTGGATTTTTGGTGATAATCTTTCCCCCTGAAAATCCACGATTAGGAATATCAGTCACAAATGAGGCCTCTTTTCTGGGCCCCTCGGGAAAATCTTTAAAGAATTGTAATTCTGGATACATATCCGACCAGCCTCTAGCCATATGAAAACTTGTGGCTGCAGGCATTTGGTTACCAGTAGGACCTTCCTCTTTAGAATATTGAGCTGATAAAATGCTTTCCTTACTGTTTGCATTTTGCATAGTCCAAAGTTCACTAATGGGTAACAGTGTATGATACCCCATATCAATAACTTCTTTAGCTTTTGTTGCAGCCAAAGCATTTTTAGAAGGATCTTTTACTGGCCATCCAGCCCAAGTTAAGTATAGATCAGCAAGAACAGTTTTGGCAACAGAAGAAGAGACTCTGCCAACATTGGCAGTGGCGCCAGGAGCAGGTAAATTAGCCTCCGCAAACAATAAATCTTCCTCTATATGTTGGTAGTTTTCCAATACTGTGGCACGCTGCTCATCTCCAGTTGGAGTCATTCCATCCAAAATTATAGGCAAATTTCCGTAGACCTTAACTAAACTGAGATAGGCAACTGCTCTCAAGCATCTTGCCTCTCCCTCAATTAAAGCTTTTGAAGCCTCAGGAGCAGTAGAAGTCTGGAGTCCATTTACTAAGGAATTAGCATGATAAATGAGTTTCCAGAACCCTTTCCAATCATAATCTAACCAATTGATGTCAGCATTTTCTCCGTTTCCATAATTAAATCCATCAAAAACCCTTAGAGGCGCTTTATTACCTCCCCACCACGTAGTAAGATCATCCGATCCAAAGGTGTTAGCTCTGATTCGAAAACCTTGATAAGTTACTTGAAGTTGTTTGTAAACTGGGGTTAATGCAGCAACAAGATCACCATCTGATTGAAGGTTATCCAAGGATAAAATTCCACTTCTATCTTCCTCTAGGTCACTACAAGAGAAAACGAATAAAAATGAAGCAATAAGTGTAAATATTTTATGTGTATTTTTCATGTCTTTTTTTTTAAAATGTGAGATTAAATCCAACTGAAAATGATCTCGATATCGGGAAAGCATTAAAATCGATCCCAAGATCAACATCAGAATTCCCAGAAGCTGTTGAAACTGGGTCAAAACCAGAGTAATCAGTCATGATGAATAAATTTTCACCATTTACAAAAACTTTCAATTGCTCTACACCCAAGATACTTAAAGCATCTTTTAAATTGTAAGTTAAAGAAGCGCTTCTAAGACTGGTGTAAGAACCGTCTTCTAACCACTGCGAGGACAACCAATTATTTGCATCACGGGCAGCCTGCGTGCCAGAGTGAATAGTATTACTTGGATTTGAAGTAGTCCAACTATCATTAAAGTCTGCATGAACAGCGTGGAATTGAGCAGAACCTAATCCCATCATTTTCATTCTTTGGAAATTATAGATTTCGTTTCCTTGTGCTCCCTCAAAAACCATGTTTAGGTTCAAATCTTTATAATCAAGGTTTAAATTCCATCCCCAAGTAAAATCAGGATTACCATCTCCAATATTTCCAATATCTTCAGAAGTGATTCCAGCAACACCATCAATATCTCTGTATTTAGCATGACCAGGAATGCCTCCATCAGAATTTCCAGTTTGATGAACACCATCGAAATGATAACCCCTAAAGGTACTGATGGGCTGGCCTACTTCAACTCTGGTTGGATTTACAGGAAAGGTAGAGTTATAATATACATTACCCAAAACCATACTGTTAATGTCATCAACCAATTTTACAACTTTATTTTTGTTGGCAGAAAGATTGAAGTTGGAGTTGATTGACAAATCGTTTTTATCATACAATACAGTACTTAATGAAATATCAAATCCTTTGTTTTCTACCTCTCCAGCATTTTGAGTAATCGATGTAGGTCCAACAAATTCAGGTAAAACTCTGTTCAAAAGAATATCTTCTGTTTTTTTGGTGTAGTAATCTACAGATAATAATGCTTTAGAGTCCCACAAGCCTATGTCAAATCCAATATTGAATTGTGTTGTAGTTTCCCATGTAAGGTCTGGATTAGCCATCCTTGAGGACGGAGCTACTCCAATAGACGGAACACCACCAGTAAAAGGATAGTTGTTGGCTGTTGAAATTCCAGGGATTGAAATAGTAGAAAATGGACTAACAGCCTGGCTACCCGTAACCCCAAAACTCGCTCGAGCTTTTAATGAATTGATGGTGGCATTATCTTTAAGAAAATCTTCTTGAGAGATTCTCCATGCAATGGAACCGGAGGGAAAAGTTCCCCATCGGTTTTCCTCATTAAATTTACTGGAACCATCTGCTCTGACAGAAGCCGTAAATAAATATTTATCATATAGAGAATAGTTAACCCTAGCCAGAAAGGACTCCAACTTTTCGTTGGAAATTCCGCTGTCAGTGTTTTGAATCCCAGCCAATGACAATTCTTTAAAGTTGGTAGAGTTAGAGAAGAAATCACTTGCTGTTGCTTCTCTAAAACTCATTTCAAAAGACTGCTGCTCATGAACTAAATCAGCCTGAAAGGCGTGATCTGGATTGTCATTCTTATAGGTTAGTCTATTGGTATTCTGTAAACGCAGTGCTTGTTGATCTCTCACTACTGCTTTGTTCGGACCAGTTATACCGTGTTGATAATTACTGTTAGTGAAATCAATTTTTTCTACACCTGCAGAGATATTCAATGTAATATTATCAGTAATGTTATAATTGGCGTAGATACTTGAAATCAATTGATCTGAAATATTTTCTACCGAATTATTTTCTGGCACTAAAAGGGGCATATTTGAACCATTTCCAACTCCCGAAACTAGTGGGATTGAGTTGTATTCACCACTTGAATCTCGTGGTGGGGTATTCATATCCCAAGCAATACCAGTGGCTAAATTAACTCTTGCTCCAGTGTTCTCAGAACGACTTACAAAATTATTAATCCCTACTTTAAGTTTATCATTAAGTTTAGCGTTGATATTAGCTCTTAAATTTAATCGATTAAAATCCTGATTGATAACTGTAGCCTTAGCTTTATATGTGTTTGCAGAAATGTAATAATCTACGTCTTCAGAACCACCGCTAGCTGAAATAACAATATTAGAGAAGGGAGCGCTTCTGAAGAAATAGTCTTGCCAGTTTACTCCTTCTCCTGCTCTCAATGCAGCAATCCTCGCAGCATCAATAGTAGCCGGTTTTCCTGGTGCAGCATCTCTTAAATTTACTCCTTCAGCAAATTCAGCAGGAGTCATAACAGGAATATGCTGCACAACCTGAGAAGTCCCAAAAAAGGAATCTACTTGAATTTTAGCTTTGCCTTTTTTACCTGATTTAGTAGTAATAAGGACAACCCCATTGGCCCCCCTATTACCATAAATGGCTGTAGCAGATGCGTCTTTTAAAACTTCCATCGAGCTTATATCGCTAGCGTTAATGTTATTGATATTACCAATTACAAGTCCATCTACAACATATAGTGGGTTGTTGTTTCCAGTAATTGAGTTCGCTCCCCGAATTCTGATCTTATACCCCGCTCCTGGAGCACCACTTGTTTGCGTTACGGCAACTCCAGCAGCTCTAGCTTGAAGGGCTTGGTCAACTCTAATAAGAGGTTGACTTTCAAAGTCTTCCGAACTTATAGAGGAAATAGAGCCTGTCAAGTCACTCTTTTTGACTTGTGAACCGTAACCAGTAATAACTACCTCATCTAATGCGGATACAGATTCTTCAAGGGAAATAGTCAAATTGGTTTGCCCTGAGACCTCAATGGTTTGAGATTCAAACCCAATAAAACTGACCTTTAATTCAGCATCGGAGGGTACGCTTATTGTAAAGTTACCATCAAAGTCTGATACTGTTCCATTTTGTTCGTTGTTGCTATCCAAAATGGTTACCCCTGGTATGGGTTGGCCTTCATCATCAACAACTGTTCCTGAGACACTCGTCTGAGCAAATAATGTGACCGTGCACAATACTACCGCAGTGAATAGGAAAAGTTTGATTTTAAAATTTTTCATGTTTTTTTGTTTAATTAATGTTCAAAATGTGGAAATTTTTTTCAAATAAAAAAATTATTACAAGTAATAATAGGGAAATATGTTTTTAAAGTAGGGGCAAATGGTTAAATAACTAATTTAATGAAAATTAATGTCATTTATGATTCATTTTTTACCAATAATCTTAATATTTATTATCCTATTTCAAAATTTAATTCAAACGCTTTTCTGAAGTATTTTTTTTGCATATTCACTAGGCAGAGTTCCAAATTGTTTCTTAAAACAGGTTCTAAAATATTTAGGGTCTGAGAATCCAACCATATAAATTATTTCTGAAATAGAATACCTTCTGGATTTAATAAGTTTTGCAGCATTATTAATTCGAATAGTTCTTATAAACTCAGAGCTGGATTGTCCAGTAATGGACTTAATTTTTAAAAATAATGCGGATCTACTCATTCCTATATCAAGAGCAAATTGTTCAACAGAGAAGTTTGCATTGTCCATATTTTTTTGAACAATTCCGATTGATTTTTTAATAAACTTTTGATCTAGTTTATTGGACAACTCCCTCCAAGTTTTTGCACTAAAGTTTAATTTAAATTTTTGAATCCATTGCTGTTTAGTTCTTAAAATATTATTCAGTCTTAATTTTAAAATCTCAATATCAAAAGGTTTCAAAACATATTCATCAGCACCGGTTTCTAAACCCTCTTTTTCGTTTTCTATCCCAGTCTTTGCTGTTAAAATTATAACAGGAATATGACTAGTGTTAATATCTGTTTTAATTATTTTACACATTTCAACCCCACTCATTTCCGGCATCATTAAGTCACTAATAATGATGTCAGGTGCTTTTGTTTTTGTTAGTTCTAATCCCTCTAATCCATTATTCGCCGTCAATACCCTAAAATCACAAGTAAAAAATGCAGCTAAATATTCTCTCAACTCTTTGTTGTCCTCAACAATCAAAATCAGTGGTGTTTCAGGAGAATGTTCGATATCATTTTTAACAATTTTGTTGAAGTTCAATTGTTTTTCCTTTAAAAAATCAATCCCCACTGTTGTATAATTAAAATCATATTTTTGTGGTTGTAGTTCTATTATAGAATTTTCTGAGTAAGCTACTTTAGAAATGGGCAGGCTAATGGTGCAGGTAGTTCCCTTATGTAATTTGCTTTTGATATTAATTTCGCCTTTGTGTATTTTAACTAAATGTTTTACATAGGCCAACCCGAGACCCGATCCTTTTTCATAGTTGATACTTTCATTCATAGTTTGATAGTACCTCTCGAAGATACTTTCTAGTTCTTCTTCTGGAATTCCAATTCCATAATCAATTATTTTAATAATTGCATGGGGTTCATCCCCAATGTTTTCTGTTTCAATATTTATTTTAATACTTTTTCCTCTGGGAGTAAATTTGAAAGCATTTGACAATAAATTGTATAATATTTTTTCAATTTTATCATTATCAAACCAAGCTAATATTTGCTTTTCAGAGGATAAGAATAAAAACTTAATTTCTTTTTCAAATGCAATTTCTTCAAATGCAGCAAAAATATCTTTAACAAAAGAGACAAGGTCATCGTTTTGAACCATTAAATTCAAGTTCCCAGACTCTGCTTTTCTAAAGTCTAAAAGTTGATTAATTAGTTTGAGTAACCTGTTGGAGTTTTTGTACATTATAGAGTTTAGCTTGGTAAGCTCTTTTAGATTGATATTACCTCTCATAATTTGCTCAAGTGGACCAACAATTAGGGTTAGAGGTGTTCTTAATTCATGTGAAATATTAGTAAAAAACTGGAGCTTCATCTGATTCAATTCCTCAGATTTTTCATGAAGAGCATTTTTAATATTCAATTTGTTTTCTAACTGGATCTGATTTAAGCGAATTTTAACAAAGACATATATAATGGTTGTCAAGAGCACCAAAAAAATCAATATGGCTGGGGGGGTAAAATACCAAGGGTTATTTATTGAAATCGATATTGTTTTTGGCTCATCTGTCCATATGCCAGCGCTATTTGAACCATAAACCTTAAAGATATAATCTCCTGGGGGGATATTGGTATATGAGGCAAATCGGCGTTCATCTCCAGTAGAGAACTGCCATTTATTATCAAAACCTTCCAATATGTGTTTGTATTGATTTTTTTCAGGATTAGAAAAATGTATACTGGAGAAAACAAATTCAAACGAATTCAGGTTGTAAGGCAATTCGATTTTATCTGTTTGATTTATGTTTTTATCCAGAATAACTCGCCCATTTTTTTTCTCCAAAACTTTTACAGATTCATTTGATATTTTGAAATCAGTAATTATTAATTGTGGTTTGGTTGTGTTTTTAGCTAATTTATCTGGATCGAAAAAAGACAAGCCAGATGTTGTTCCTCCAACAATAATTCCTGAAGATGTTTTTAACATTGAATTGTCTCTAAATTCGTCAACCTCCATTACGGAACTCTTTTCAAAATAATTAATTTCTCCACTGGCTAAGTTTAATCTAGACATTCCCCGTATGTGCATCATCCAAAGATTTCCTTTCGAATCCTCGGTGATCTGATACACCACGTCACTTGGAAGCCCTTCTTTAGTAGTATAGCGTTTAAATAGATATTCATTGTCTTCTGAAAGAATAATCTCATTCAAACCTCCACCAAAAGTTCCTACATATATAATTCCACTTTTTGATTGAAAAACATCCAGTACATGATCATTACTTAAGCTTTTATCATCATTTTTTTTATTAAAAAAACGTTCAAACACTACAGAACCGTCTTTATTGGATTTTAATTTATTTAGGCCAAGTGCTGTGCCTATCCAAAGGTTTTTATTTGAATCTTCAGTAATAACTCTGATTATATTGTTTGAAAGACTTTCAGCATTTTCGGGATCATGTTTATAAGTATGAGAATCATATTTGCCAGTATTACTATTATAGGTTAATTTAAATAATCCATTGCCAAAATAACCCGCCCAGATAGCGCCTAGATGATCTTCTTCAATTGCAAATACTGGGTTACGACGGGTATCTGTAGATTCAAATACTTCTGTTTTATAAGTATTGGAAGTTAATGGTTGTATTTTTCCAAGACCTGTGTTGGAACCTACCCATATATTACCCTTTGAATCGCTAAATAGTTTTTTAATTTGGGTGAATGGTTTTTTTTGTAATTTCTCACTGGTATTTAAGTAATCAAAAACCCATTTTTTTTGCTTCGAATTAGATAAGCTGTGGTTAAGCTGATCAACCTTAATTTTTGCTATACCTCCGTAACCTTCAGTTCCCAACCATATATAACCCTTATTATCCTCACACATTGCCTTAATTAGCATTTTATGAAAAGGCTCATTATACAAGGCCTCTTTTTCTAAAAAGGCGCTAGAACTTAAAAAGGTTTTGTTTTCAAAATCTATCTTAAAAAGTCCACTATCATAAGTTCCAACCCATAGAATGTTAAACTTATCTACATATAGGCGTTTTATATACTTGTTTTCAAGCCTGTTATTGCCAGTATAACTAATATCAAAGATTTCTCCTGTAACAACTTTATAATTTATTAAGACGTCATTAACGCCGATCCAAAACCCATTTTTGTTATCATTTAAAAAATTAACCAAATTGTAGTCAATATTGGATATATCCTTTGAATTGTGGAAAATTTTTATTTCTTTTTTACTAATTATTTGTAAGTCATTATTCAATTTAATTTCGACTAACTCCAATTTATTACTGATAAAGTAGAGCGTATTTTTCGAATACTCATGAAAATCAATCACAAACCCATCATCGAAGATAGAGTCGATTATATTTGAGTTTAGGAGGTTCAATTCTATTTTACCCGCTTCATGAGTTATATTTGCTTGACTTAGTTTAATTCCTTTACCAGAACTAAAGAACCAATGTTTTCCATTTTGTGAAGGTTTGACCAGATTTATTGAACTGTCACTTGATTTTAAACGGATATTTTTTTCATAATCAATTATTACATCTTCATCCGAGATGCCAAAGAAATTATATCCCCCTTCTGGGGAATAATAGAAAAAGATGCCAGAGGCCGCTTGGTTTAAGCTAGGATTAAAATATGGAGTATTTTTAAAATCTCTCCTTCTTGTTGAATTATTGAAAAAAGTGACAATTTTTTTAGTATTGGGATTAATTCTGTTGATACCTGATTCGGATGTCCCCGCCCAAATATTCCCATCGCGATCTTGAAATAAATTATGAATCAAATTACTACTCAGACCATTAGACAAACTGTAATAGTCCATTGAATAACCATCATACTTGTTTATGCCATTATAGGTTGCAATCCATAAAAAGCCATCTTTGTCCTGGATGATGCTGTTTATGGTGTTTTGAGATAAGCCTTTTACCTGTGATATTTGGTTGAGTTGTAATTGCCCTTGGAGGATGAAACAATTGCAAATAACTACTGTAAAGAGGAGCTGTTTAATTAGATTAGCCATTTTAATCATTTTAAATCAAAGCTTAATTTCAATTATTGCTAAAATCTTTTTGTTGGTTGTGTTAATATCAAAGTTAACTCTCAATTAACAAACTACAATATTGAATATTTATTTAAACAGTGTTAGTGCGAACTTCTTATAGTTTATTTACCGGGTTATACGACCTTCTACTCTAAAGTCGGTTTTTATATTCTCGACTCATGTTTTTTTAAAAATTAATGAATAATTGACAAAAAGATGGTTAAAAAAAGCTTTTATTGTTTCTCTTTAAACCATTGCAAAAATCCTATCAATTGTTCAAAATTTGATGCACGGATTCCTCAGCTTTTATATCATCTACAATTCTCCCAAAATCAGTATCTGTTATTTTCCTAAAATCTGATAAACTTTTATCATCCTCGTACTTGATCATTAATTTTTTTAGCTTAAGTTTTAATTCACCGACAATTTTTGTGTATTCGGGATGATCATAAATATTATTTATTTGATGGGGATCTTTCTCTAGGTCGTATAATTCCCAAACATCAATATTATAATAAAAATGTGCTAAGGTGTATTTTTGGGTTCTTATGCCATAATGAGGCTGAACATGATGCCAAAACGGGAATTCATAGTAATGATAGTACATTGCATCTTGCCAATCTACAACTGATTTTGCATCTAAAACAGGGACAAAACTAGTCCCTTGCATTTTTTGATCAGTTGAAATACCAGCCAAATCAAGCAGAGTAGGAGCAAAATCAATATTTGATATTATATTTTCATTGACGCTGCCTGGCTTAACTTTATTTGGATATTTTAGGATAAAAGGCATTCTCAAAGATTCTTCATAAATAAAACGTTTATCAAAAAAGCCGTGATCTCCAAGATAAAAACCTTGATCTGATGTCAAAACGATAATCGTATTATGTTCAAGATCATTTTCTTTCAAATAATTTAAAACTCGACCAACATTATCATCGACCGACTTCACACAAGCCAAATAATCTTTAATGTAGGTCTGATAACGCCATTTTCTTCCCTCCTCGTTGGTCATCCCCTCAGGTTCTACAATTTCTCCTGATTTGGCTCCATAAAAGTCCCATTCAATTCTTTCTTTACCTTTCTTTAATTCCTTTGGTCGTTCAAGTTTCATATCTCTACGAGAGAGGTAATCCATTGTCATTTCGGTATCTCCAGCGGTCTTTTCTCTACCTTTATAAGTGTCGTTAAAGGTTACTGGGTAGGGCATTTCAATATCATCCCAAAGCGTTTCATATTTAGTGTCAGGTTGCCAAGGTCGATGAGGTGCTTTATATTGTAATACCATTAGAAAAGGTTCTTCTGGATCTTTTTCGGTTGCTAACCATCTTAAGGCAAAATCGGTGGTTAGATTGGTTGCGTAGCCTTCTTCTTTAACATCTTTTCCATTTTCGTTAAAAATAGGATTCCAATAATGTCCCTGCTGACCCGAGGCATTGTGATACTTAAAGGTATGAAATCCAACAGGCTCGGTGCCTAAATGCCATTTCCCAAACAAGCTTGTTTTGTATCCATGTTTTTGAAATTCTTGAGGGAAAGTCCAAAGTGAAGCATTGAATTTTCCACCGCTTTCGTTTTTATAGTATCCATTTATGTTACTGTAATTCCCTGTCAAAATTGCTGCTCTACTTGGCCCGCAAATAGAATTTGTACACAACACATCTTCAAACAACATCCCTTCCTGAGCAATTTTGTCAATGTAAGGAGTTGGCGCAATATCTTTATAAATTCCTCCATAAGCACTTATCGCCTGAGTTGTTAAATCATCAGCCATTATGTAAATAATGTTTGGTTTTAAATGCCCAAGGTTGCTTTCTGAAACATCGACTTTAGGGTTGGACGTTCGACAGGAGGTGATTGTTATCAAACTAAAGATTAAAGCATTTATTATTGTCAGCATTTTAAAACTCATATTATTATTATTTATCAACTTATTAAAATAAAATTATTTCAATCAAAGGGTTTTTATTCTTAGAATTAGATGAAATTACATGATACTATATTAGTGGAAATTTAAACTTGAAATGGGGTGTTTTGTGTTTTTATTAAGGTCAAATGACTTTAATTAGGAGCTAAGGAGCTTGTGATTTTCAGAGAAATACTAATAAAACTATCAATAGCAAAACCAACAATTAGAGTAGAAAATATCGATTTAAATTAAAGGCCCAGTGATTGCTATGATTTTGGAGCGCTTTCTGCTTTTGGAGATAAAAATTTTTATTTAAAGATCGCTACACTGATGTAAAAATTGAAGTTGAAGTTATTTATATTTGGTTAAAAATCACTCACTATTTTCTAAAGTAAGTATATCAGTTTCTTTTATGTAGTAGGTTAATTTTTTTCAACATTATTTATAATCAACCAATCTATTTTTAATTGAAAGCCAAAATAATTATTCTTATAATTTTATCCCTTTTGAATTTCAAATGTGAGGAAAAAGTTAACTATTCGCCAGAAATAGAGTTAAATTTAAATGAACAACAAACGACCAATAAAAACATTTACTTAGACACCAATGGAGTAACCATTAGATGTCCAGAAGCTAAAATTGGAGAAAAAGGATCAGTTAATGGAAAAGAATACAAAGTGGTGAATGAGGAAGAGTTAAGGCAAATTATTACAAAAGCTAAGGATATTAGCTGTGTCTGCACCTCTCATATAAAAAATATGAATTATTTATTTGAAAACAATGAATCGTTTAATCAGGATATAGCCAGCTGGGATACATCTTTAGTGACTGAAATGAGGAGAATGTTTTTTAATGCCCTTTCCTTTGATAGGGATATAGGCTATTGGGATACTTCTAACGTTACAGATATGCGTGGTATGTTTACTTCTGCCTTTTCATTCAATCAAGATATCGGTCGATGGAATACCTCCAGTGTTACTTTTATGAGCAGTATGTTTGAATTTGCAGAATCTTTTGATCAAGATATATCGCAATGGTGTGTTGCTAAAATTTCCAAAGCAGCGGAACACTTCTCAGTAAGTTCTCCACTCTCGGACAACAATCATCCCGTCTGGGGAACTTGCCCATTAATAAAACTTTAATGGGACTCAGATTAGACCCTGAGATAAACCAAAATAGCTCTGGCTATTGAAAAGTAAACTTACCCTCACTCAGTTCTACTTCAATGTAATCTTCTGTGGTGCTAATTACATTTACAGGTCCTTCAAAACTTACTTCTCTCAGGTTGCTCCCCTTAAGTTTAAGTGTAGTTCCCTTTGTAATTAATGTTCCCTTTAAACCATTAAAATGAATCGATATTGGATTTTCAGACTCAAATCCATTACCATTATTTAAAAAACTTGTTCCCGATTTTACAAAAAAGGAAGAAATATCATTATTAATTTTCCTGGTCCAGCAAAGTTTACCTGCAAAAGAAATATCGTCAAAGCTTACAAGATTGTTATCGGCAGTTACGATATAATCAGTAATGTTTCCTTTTGTGAATTTGATTCCATAAAAATCTTCTGAATCCAATTTTTCAAAAATTGGTTTTTCTACAATATGGTTATGCGGAAAAATAAGTGTAGTCAAAGATTTTTCACCTTCATTATCTGTCAAATACACTGACTCCAAACGATTGTGTTCTGGATATCCTGGATAACGATCTTGAACAGCCGATTGAGACTTTTCTATATTGACAGCATCTGGTGGGGAAACATAATAGAAAGTGACCATTCCAGCAGGTACAGATTGATAATGATCTATTGGGGCGGTATATTCTCGTAAAGTTTCTGTGATGATGACGTTATTTTGACTTGCAGGGTGGAGATAGTTTTTTATGTTATCTCCAGGACTGGCAATTACTTCATCATATACGATAAAATATCCACTGGTATTGGGAGTGGTTTTTACCAAAATTAAATTTCTGGAGTGGTCCTTGGAAAGAATGGCATCTCCGTCCTTTCCCATAGCATAATCTAATCCATCCGAGTTAAAGCCTTCCACAATTCCTGCCCCTAAAAATCCATCGTGGTTTTCCCCATTGATCGTCAAAGTATTGTTGAGTTTGGCTGCTCTAGTAGGGGAACCCAGTCTTCCTCCATTGACCAATAAGCGATTTCCAAGTGCTGAAAGAGAAAGGCCATTTACTTCGTTATGGGTATGCCACTCATTCTGGGATTTTATATTGTATAGAACAGCATGAAGTCCACTATAACTATCTTCTTTATCTCGAAAAAAAGCACCACCATTTTCATATATTTTGCTTGAAGGAACTGATGCCTCTGGAAGAGGGGATTTGGGCAAGATATAGGTAAAAATATGTCCAATAGCCGGTATGCCATCGTGGAACCAAGCCGCATAACTTGCAGCCTCGTGATCAAAATTGACTACTCTTCTATGCAGCAATGAATTCCCCACTCCCTCTGTTGGAAGCATATCGCCAAAAATAGAAAGCTCTTTTGCTGGATTGATACTCGATCCAAACATCCATCGCATAAATTTTTGAATACGTTCATTATTGTAATAGCGTTGATCAATACCCGTAAATTCAAGAACATCCATATACCCCGATTTTGAAATTCTACTGTCCCCTCCTCCTATACGAGACCAAGCATAGGTATTGGCAACTGGACTTACACCATCTGGGGTAATTTGATTCATTAAATCGTAATAATATTGGTCGTCAGGTGTATCTAACTCTCCTTTATATATTTTCCAAGTTCCATGAGTTCCATATCGAGCCAAATCCCATGATCCAGATTCACTAACCCTGAAAATTCGTCCTTTAATTAGGGTTTCACATGCGTTAATATCCTCCAAGGAAAGATCATCGTAAACAATATCCAAGGCAATTATTGCACAGAAAAAAGAACCTAAAGTAGGTACTACTTTCCCCCAACTCGAACTTTCTTCAATATCAAGAGTTGAATATCTATTTAATATGACATCCCTAACCTTAATTGCATATTCTTCACTTTTTTCAGGATCGAGTATATAAGCCAATGCAACAGCCCCAATGTATCTTTGTAAAGCACCATAATTATTTGAACCGACGGTTTGATTGGCCCTTTCTATGGCGTCCTCTTTCATAGATTTCCAGGGTTCAAGGTTTGATTTTTCTCTTAGCGAAGAAAACATCTCTTTATTGACTATTAAAAAAGGATGATGGGTCTCTTTTTCCACAACAGTCATTGATTCCTCTTGATTACCTCCAGCGTTTGTTTGACTATTTACGTTTTTATTAGAAGAACTTTCAGGACTGCAAGCTAGTGGTTGAAAGAGTATAACTCCTATAAAAATTGTAGTAAAAAACTTAAAATAATTGTGTTTTGCCTTTTGTAAACTCAAATTATTACTTCTTTAAATATTAGCTCTATTAATGGGTACTTAGTAAAATTAAAAAAAGATTGAGTTAAAGTTTAATTTTCAAGATATAATACCTAACAACCAAGTTCTTCAGATTAGGTGCCTGAAAAAAATGAATGTTCCCATAAAGAAAGTTAAAAAAATAATCCCCACGCTAAAAAGTCAGTAGGGCTAAAACATATCTCAAGTTTGAGTAAGATTATAATATGCCCAATACATCAAAATAAACTGAATTGGTATTCTTAACCATAGTTTCCAAGGTTGAATCCCTAATTGATTTTCAGGAAATAACATATTTACATGAACTATTAGAAACATTGCGAGCATTGAAATGATTCCCCAAAGAGCATAGTTTCTCGTAATAATAAAAAATATTCCCATTCCTAGAACTATTTCAGCAATACCGCTCAGGTATATGAGAAAATCGTGGGCAGGTAAGAATTTTGGCATTATAGGTCTGTAGAATGCTGTATTTGTAAAATGAAGAACTCCTAATACGGAGTATATGCCCCCCATTAAATAAAGTTGAAATACCATTTTAAAACACTTTTATACTATTGGATAAAATTAAATAAAAAATGGGGTTTTTATTTTGATCTAAATTTTGAAAAAAGGCAAAAAATACTGTCAAAAAGATAACAAATCAGAAGTGTCAGTTTTGGTAAACACATTAATTTTTATCTATTATTAAAGGGTTGGAGATTTAGCAATAAATTAATCTTAATTCCACTCGAAATATTGTTTAAGTTCCTAGGTTTGTAGATATGAATAATGCCATTGTCAAGTTAATCAAAGAATTAAACAGTTCAAAAATCGATCAACACAGGAAAGAGTTACTATTCCCCTTGAGGGAGTATTTGACACATAAAATCAAACAAAAAAAGGGGGTAAATCTCAATTTTATCTGTACCCATAATTCCCGTCGAAGTCAACTCTCACAAGTATGGGCCAAAGTAATCGCCGATTTTTATGGTCTGGACATTAATACTTTCTCGGGAGGAATTGAGATTACGGCCTGTAATGAACGAACAATTCACTCTTTTAAGCGTCTGGGTTTTTCAATCAATGAAGCAAGAGGGGAAAATCCGCACTATGAACTGAAGTATAAATCGGATAAAGACCCTATTATTTTATTTTCAAAAATTTATGATGAAGCCCCCAATCCCAAGAATAATTTTGCTGCAGTAATGACTTGTACCCATGCCGACGAAAACTGCTCTTTTATTCCTGGAGCAGAAAAGAGAATCTCATTGCCTTTTGAAGACCCAAAGGCGTTCGACGATACCTCAGAGGAAGCTGAACAGTATGACAAGCGCTCTCTTCAAATTGCCACAGAGATGAAGTATGTCTTTAATGAATTACTGCCCTAAAGCTTCTACCTCCTCAGCTCCATAATACATGCTTCCAATCAACGAAACCAATTGATCTGTCAACTCGCTGGCCGATTGATTTGGAGATAACCCAAAATCGGATCCATCCATAGACTGAAGGGTATTTTTTTTCTGATTTAAAAAAATAGCGGTATGCAAACGGTCTCTTATCACATATTCTAAAGTCATTTCAGTGTCTTTATATTTTTGATGAAAAGCCTCAATGTCTCCAATGGTAGTAAATAAAACCCTTTTTTGGATTTGAAATCTCAGATCTGATCTCAACCTCAAGGCGTCAAAAAAATCGCTGTTTTCGTCAATTTTGACTGCCATTGACTTCTCGTTATCGTTTTCACTCTGGGCATAGGAAAAACGCCCCATCGCCAAAAAAAGAGCAGTACAAATGAGGACATGACACTTTTTAAACCCCATGGTTATTATTAAAAACTAAATTTTCCGCAACCAGATATTACGATAGGATACAGGATTGCCGTGGTCTTGTAAAAATATTTTTTTAGGTGTTTCAATATCCCTCAATCTAGGAGGGCCAATATATTCCGAAGTACCCTGTATTTCGACATTATTTTGTACCAAAACCCCGTTGTGAAAAACGGTTAAAGAGCCTTTTTTGAGGCGGTTGCCCTCGCTGTCATACTTGGGCTCATTAAAGATAATGTCATAGGTTTGCCATACGCCAGGAGGTCTAGAAGCATTGACCAATGGAATGGACTGTTTGTAAATGGAAGCCGCCTGACCGTTAGAATAGGTAACGTTATTGTAACTGTCCAAAATCTGAACTTCATAAACTTTTTGAAAAAAGACACCGCTGTTCCCTCTTCCCTGTCCTTTACCCTTTACTTCCGAGGGGGTTCTCCACTCAATGTGTAACTGAACCGATCCAAACTCTTTTTTTGTTTCAATCCCAGAACCTCTTTTTACCGTCATCGATCCATCACCGTTGAGGATCCATTCGGCGTTTCCTCCTGTAGCAGCACTCGTCCATTGAGAAAGATCTGTTCCGTCAAAAAGGACAATGGCATCGCTGGGAGGAGTAGACAAATTTCCTGGGTCAACCATCGCAGGAATGGGCTCCCAAACTTCTGTCATTTCGGGTTTCATCTTTTTTTGAGCCAATAATGGCAATGTTGCAAGAAAAAAAATAAGGTATTTCATGGTACAAAATTCTAAAAATATAAGAATGTGAAAGCCATAGACTTTCCCATTCATAAAATTGATGGGTATTATACTGTTTTTAACCTCTTTTGCCAGAATAAAAGCACCGTGAATAAAACGATCAAAATAGCTGGAAAGCTTATCATCGTGGTAAGCGTTGCTTGACCTGACGCTAATTCTAGTGCAGGTCCACTGAGTCCTTCGGCCTCCATTTGAGTAGTAGAGGAATCGATCCACCCTCCAATAATAGGCTGGAAGATAGAAGTAGAAAACATTCCCATAGCACCAATGATGGACATACCGAGTGCGCCACTTAAAGGAATTTTTTCTGCGACAAACCCAATCATATTGGGCCAAAAATAACAAACCCCTAGTGCGAAAAATACCGCTGCAACATAAGTCATTCCTCCAGTTTGTGTACTGAATAAAAAGATACCTATTGCAGTCAATACCGCAGAGCCCAAAAGAACACCTGTTTGATCGTATTTGTGAACCATATCACCACCAAAGTATCTCCCTACGGCCATCAATCCTGTGATCAGAGCCAAAATTACCATAGGTTGGGCACCACTACTGCTCAGAATTAGTGTTGTCCATTGCTGAGGGCCAAATTCTGAAATGGCGGTAAAAGCCATACAAACTAGCATAAAAATGTATAAAGGTGTAGCCATCGCCTTTAGGTTTTCCCCAACTGAAGTGGTAGCCTCTAATTTTGGTTTTGGAAAAGTTTGTCCGTAAAAAAGATAGAAATAAATCAATGTAGGAATCATGATGATCCAAATCTGTGCTTGCCATCCTAAGTCTAAATCGGTCATAAATTTGGAAACCAAACTTCCCACTACTATTCCTCCGGGGAACCACATATGAAAGCGATTCAACAAAGTGTTCATTTTCTTCCCTTCGTATGCATCAGCAATCATGGGGTTACAGGCTGCCTCGGTACATCCATTTCCAATCCCTATCATTAGGGTAGAAATCAATAATCCCGTATATCCACCAGAAAAAATGGTGAGTATGATCCCCAATGTGTGGGTTATAAATGCAAACTGCATGATTCTTTTTGGACCCAATTGATGATAAAAAAGCCCTCCCAAAACCATGGAAATAGGAAAGCCTAAAAACCACATGGAATTGATAAATCCCAATTGCTGACCAGAAAGTTGGAAGGCCTCTCCCAGCTGAGGTAAAATACCCGCTCTAATACTAAATGAAAATGCAGTTGTAATCAAAGCAAAACAGCTGCCATAAAAAAGTCTATTATCGTTATTCATAATTTTTGGTTTATTATTTCGATACAATTTATAAATATTATTTAAACAGGTTCTAAAAACTATTTGCCAAGATACTTTCGTAAAGCTCTTGTTTACCGCTACTGCGTGCTATTTCGCCTTGATTTAGGCCTATTTTATAGAGTTCAGCAATGGAGAGTTGTCCTTTTTCAAAGGCTTTTCCCTCCCCACTGTCATAGGATTGATAGCGTTGTTTGAACATATCGGAATAGGCCGTGTTGGTTAAAATATGTTCTGCAGCCATCAGTCCTCTGGCAAAAGTGTCTGCTCCCTGAATGTGTGCGATAAAAAGATCTTCCAAATCGGTGGAGTTTCTTCTTACTTTGGCGTCAAAATTGATGCCTCCCCCTTGAAGTCCACCTGATCTTAGGAAAACCAACATGGCCTCAATGGTTTCGTAAAGATTGATAGAAAACTGATCGGTGTCCCATCCGTTTTGATTGTCTCCTCTGTTGGCATCGATGCTCCCCAACATGCCTGCATTGGCAGCTACTTGCAGTTCATGTTCAAAAGTGTGCTGTGCTAAAGTGGCATGGTTGACCTCGATGTTCAATTTGAAATGGTCTTGAAGACCATACTGATTCAAAAAGCCAATAACCGTAGCACTATCAAAATCATATTGGTGTTTGGTGGGTTCTGCGGGTTTGGGTTCGATAAAGAAATTACCTTTGAACCCCTGCTCTTTGGCATAGTCCACCATTTTATTAAAAAACACACCCAGGTGATCTAGTTCGCGTTTCATATCGGTATTCAGTAGGGACAAATAACCCTCTCTACCACCCCAGAAAACATAGTTTTCTGCTCCGAGTTCCATAGAAGCGTCAAAAGCAATTTTGATCTGGGCTGCAGCTCTCGAGGCCACTCTAAAATCCGGATTGGTGATGGCTCCGTTCATGTAAACAGGATTGGAAAAACAGTTGGCCGTTCCCCAAAGCACTTTGATGCCCGTCTGTTTTTGCTTTCCTTTGATGTAGTCTACGATTTGAGCGACTCTTTTTTCGGTTTCGGCCAAGGAATCTCCCTCTGCAATCAAATCAATATCGTGAAAGCAGAAGTAGTGAAAGTCCATTTTTTGTAAGAATTCAAAAGCGGCATCGGCACGGTTTTTGGCCTGTTGCAAAACGTCAGTTTCTTGATTCCAAGGATAGAGATTCGTAATCCTGCCAAAGGGATCGGCACCGTTGTCATTCATACTGTGCCAATAGGCCATGGCAAATTTAAAATGATCGCGCATAGATTTGCCCATCACTTGCCTGTCTGCATCATAATATTTATAAGCTAAAGGATTGTTGGATTCCTTTCCCTCGAATTTTATCCTCTGAATGTTTTTAAAATAATTATTTTCCATTTTAAATGATGTTGTTGAATAGTTGTGTTCTCCATTTTTCAAACGAAGCAATGCTTTCGTCTCGAAGCTTAGGATTGGGATTAATGGTTTTGGTTATGTTGATGTTATTGTTGCTTTGTGTTTGATCGGCACGGGCAATGCTGGCTTTGGCAGCACCTTCTGCTCCAGTAGCTTCAAGCATTTGAATGGATATGCCCAATGTGTCTGCGATGGTTTTTGAAAATACATCGGATAAAAACAAATTGTCATTTCCGACTTTAAGATTTTCAATGATCACTCCATCGTTTTTTAAAATTTCAATGCCGTAGATCATGGCAAAAGCAATACCTTCCAAGGTGGCCCTGACCATATGATTGTTGTCGTGAATATTGAAATTGATGTTACTGATGTGTCCGTTGACAACTTTGTTATCGAGCATTCGCTCGGCTCCATTTCCAAAGGAGAAAACGTTTAGTCCATTGCTTCCGATGGGTACTTGTTGAGCCATTTCATTTAACTTATCATACCCCAATTCACCCATCAATTGATGTAACCAGCGGTATTGTATTCCTGCACCATTGAGGTTGAGGAGTTTGCCAAATATTTTCTTTTGGGGTTGATAGTCGACATGTGCAAAGGTATTGACCTTGGTCAGTTCCTGACCAGATAATTG